>JGI12316J15310_10000005_pt24 | contig 274947 bp, 184 predicted proteins | sample MarCyaLeptolynsp_FD_15310 | JGI IMG/M metagenome (IMG submission 15310)
TCCCCTGCCGCAGGTGCCGAAGCGTACGAGGACGCGAGGTTGATTGGCGGCGCCAGCCGTCAATCAACCTCGCGCCCGCAGCTAGCGTAGGCTCCTGCGAGCAGGGTGGCGCGCCATGTGATCGTAAAGATGCGCCAGGTCTCCTCATGCCAGACCCGGCTCGGTGACGTGACCACCGCCTGTGCTGTCCCATCCGCAGCTGGGCCTGCTCAACAATCGGGCACGGGCACGGGCACCGGCACGGGCACGGGCACGGGATTCAAGCGTGCCCACAGACCGGCTGCATTCCTAGGGCGCCTTCGGGCCCACCATCTTCAGGGGATCCACCCAGGCGTTGAACTCGTCCTCGGTCAGGTACCCCAGCTTCAGCGCCGCCGCCTTCAGCGTCGACCCGTCCTGGTACGCGGTCTTGGCGATCTTGGCTGCCTTGTCGTAGCCGATGTGGGTGTTCAGCGCCGTCACCAGCATCAGCGAACCGTGGAGCAGCTCCTCGATGCGGTCCCGGTTCGGCTCGATGCCCACGGCGCAGTTGGTGCGGAAGCTGTCGCAGCCGTCCGCGATGAGCCGGGCGCTCTCCAGCAGGTTGTGGATCATCACCGGCTTGAAGACGTTCAGCTCGAAGTTGCCCTGGCTGGCGGAGAACGCGACCGTCGCGTCGTTGCCATAGACCTGGGCCACGACCATCGTCAGCGCCTCGGACTGGGTCGGGTTCACCTTGCCGGGCATGATCGAGCTGCCCGGCTCGTTGGCCGGGATGATCAGCTCGCCGATACCGCAGCGTGGGCCCGAGGCGAGCCAGCGGACGTCGTTGGCGATCTTCATCAGCGATCCGGCCACCGTCCGCAGCGCGCCGCTGGCGAAGGCCACCGCGTCGTGGGCGCTCAGCGCCTCGAACTTGTTCGGCGCGGTGACGAACGGCTTGCCTGTCAGCCGGGCGATCTCGTCGGCCGATCGCGTGGCGTACTCAGGATGCGTGTTCAGCCCGGTGCCCACCGCAGTGCCGCCCAGAGCGAGTTCGCAAAGGTGGGGTAGAGCGGCCTCGACCCGGGCGATGCCGTGGTCGAGCAGGGACACCCAGCCGGAGATCTCCTGGCCCAGGGTCACTGGAGTCGCGTCCTGCAGGTGCGTCCGGCCAATCTTCACGATGTCGTCGAAGGCCGCGGCCTTCGACGCCAGCACGTCGCGCAGTGCCACCAGCGCCGGGATGGTCGTGTCCGACAACACCTCCACTGCCGCGATGTGCATCGCCGTCGGGAACGTGTCGTTGGACGACTGCGACCGGTTCACGTCGTCGTTGGGATGGACCGGCGCCTTCGAGCCCATCGTGCCGCCGGCCATCTCGATGGCGCGGTTGCTGATGACCTCGTTGGTGTTCATGTTGGTCTGCGTGCCGCTGCCCGTCTGGAAGACCACCAGCGGGAAGTGGTCGTCGAGCTTGCCGCCGATGACCTCGTCGGCGGCGGCGATGATGAGCTTGGCCTTGTCCTCGTCGAGCATGCCCAGGTCGGCGTTGACCCGCGCGGCGGCCCGCTTCAGCGTGCCCAGCGCCTTGATCATCGGCCGCTTGAAGCGGATGTCGCCGATCTTGAAGTTCATCAGCGAGCGCTGCGTCTGCGCGCCCCAGTAGCGGTCGGTGGCGACCTCTACCTCGCCCATGCTGTCGGTTTCGATGCGCGTCGCTGTCATCGCTGCTCTCCCGCAGGTCAAGTGATGCGGGGGTGTTAGCGTTGCCAGCGCCGGTGGTCAACCGAGCGATGCGGCCGAGGCAAAGTGTCATCGCCAAATGACCTTCCCGACCCGGCCGTCCCATCGCCGAGTCCGTAGCGGTGGTGCGCGGTAGTGCGGTATCGTCACCTTCATGGTCGAAGCTCCGGCCCCGTTGACGTCCGAACAGCGCGCCCGCATGCGGCGCTCGGCGGACCTGGAACTCGCGTCCCGAGTGCGGATGGGTGGGTTCTTCTATCCAGTGGTGTCGGGCACCGTGGCGCTGACCAGTGACATCGGCCACGACTACCCGCTCTACTCCATCATCACGACGGTTGTCCTAATGGGGCTGGGCGTCTTTCGCTACACGGCCACCAACCGGCTCATTACAGGGGCACCCGGCACGTTGAACCTGGTGCGCGCCAGCAGCTACCTCATTGCGCTGGTCTGGATCGCCTTCGCGATGTTCGCGGTCGTCACCTACGGGCTGGCGTTCCCCGGTCTGCTCGCCCTCATCTGCACCCTAGGTCTGACCGCGGGCGGTCACGTCGCCATGGTCATCGACCGCCCCCACCACCTCACCTACATGGGGGTCATGGGCTTTGGCATGATCATCGCCATGCTGGCCTCTGGGAACATCCAGAACGTGGTGGGGCTGGTGGCGCTGAACCTGGTCTACCTGACCTTCATCTATCAGCAGGGCCAGACCCAGCACGCAGCCTTCTGGGAAGGCCTGGCCAACCTGGAGCGGCTCGAGGAATCGCGTGTCCGCGCAGAGGCCGCCAGCAACGCCAAGTCGGAGTTCCTGGCCAACATGAGCCATGAGCTGCGCACCCCCATCAGCGGCATCATGGGCATGACCGGGATGATGCTCGACGACGCCATCTCCGAGACGGCCCACGACCGGCTCCACCTGGTCAACAGCTCGGCCGCAGGCCTGCTCGCGGTGGTCGACGACATCCTCAACCTGTCCAAGATCGAAGCTGGGCATATCAGCGTTCAGGTGGAGGCGTTCCAACTTCGGCGGATGCTGACCGACACCGTGCGGCTCCTGTCGTGGCCCATCCGCGAGCACACGCCGCCCCGGATCGAGGTCGTGGTCGAGGTCGACCAGGACGTCCCCGACGCGCTCTTTGGCGACACCGGCAAGCTGCGCCAGGTGGTCACCAACCTGGTCGGCAACGCTTTCAAATTCACGGACGAAGGCCAGGTCGGGGTCTACGTCTCACGGGTTCCCGACGACGATGAGCAGGCCAAGGGGCGCGTCCGGCTGCGGTTCCGGGTGAAGGACACTGGCGTCGGTATCCCCATCGACAAGCAGCAGGCCATCTTCGACTCGTTCACCCAGGTCGACGGGTCGGCTTCGCGGCGGTTCGGAGGCACGGGTCTCGGCCTCACCATCTCGGCCTCCCTGGTGGAGCTTCTGGATGGTCAGCTGAATGTGACCAGCAACCCTGGAGAAGGCAGCGAGTTCTGTTTCGTCGTGCCGTTCCCGTTCGCATCAAAGGCCGGTACCCACCCCATGCCGCCTGCGGACGCCGCATCGGCGCTGAAGGGCCGGCGGGTCGTGGTGGTGGACAGCAGCCTGGAGGTGCGAAGCTACCTCGTGGAGTCCATGATGCCCTGGGCGTTGGATGTTCGCGAGGCCGACTCGCTCGCGGCGATGGGCGATCGTCGCCCCGACGAGGTCGTCGTCGTCGCTGAGCACGCCTTCGCGGACGCGCCGGAGCCTGCAGTACCGGTGGTCATCCTGTCGACCCCACCGGGCCGTCGGTCGACCGGGTCCGGTCGAGTCACGATGCCCAAGCCGGTGGATCCAGGAGAGCTCCTCGAGGCGTTGTGCTTCCTGTGGACCATTCCGATGGTCTACGAGGAGCCGTCGAGTCCGCGCATCAAGGTCATCCTCGACGACCCGCCGCCGATGCAGATGCCGCGCGACAAGCGGGTCCTGCTGGTGGAAGACAACGCGGTCAACCGGACCGTCGCGCTGCACCTGCTCCGCAAGCTAGAGTGCATCGTGACGGCGGTGGAAGACGGCCAACAGGCGCTCGCGGCGCTGGCAGAAGGACCGCCCTTCGACGTCGTGTTCATGGACGTGCAGATGCCGGACATGGACGGGTTCGAGGTCACACGAAGGGTCCGTGGGGGAGAAGCCGGCCCAGCGGACGTGACCATCGTCGCGCTGACCGCCCACGCCATGGACGGCGACGAGCAGCGCTGCCTGGACGCCGGCATGGACGCGTACCTGTCCAAACCGGTCAACCAGGAGAAGGTATTGAAGGTGCTGTCCGACCTGGCGGCGAGGCCGCCCGCGGAGCGTCCTCAGGCGTCCTCGAGCTCGTCGACGTAGTCGATGTAGGCCTCCATGGCCTCGTCGGCGCTCAGGCCCTTGCGCTTGTTCCAGGCGTCCCACTTGGCGCGGGCGCGGATGTTGGTGATGCCCGGCTTGTCGGTGTTCACGTCGCCGACGGTCGCCTGCTTGAACATGCCGTAGAGGTCCAGCTGAACGTTGGTCGGCTGGGTCTCCAGCGCATCGGCGCGGGTCATGGCGTCTTTGAAGTCGTCTTCGAGGGACATGGTGGTGCTCCGTGACGGTGGTTCTCAAGCCGCTCTTTACAGCGGCGCGGCCGCCTGGTCCAGCCAGGCGCGCGTGGCGTCGTCGACGCGCGGGCCGATTTCATCGCGCACTCGCTGGTGATAGGCGTCCACCCAGGCGCGCTCGATGTCGGTGAGCAGGTCCACGTCGATGAGGCGCCGGTCGATGGGGGCCAGGGTCAGTGTCTCGAAGCCCAGGAGCGTGCGCTCAGCCCCCTCGGGGGCCTCCAGCGAACGTACCGCCACGAGGTTCTCGATGCGGATGCCGTAGGCACCGGTCTTGTAGTAGCCAGGCTCGTTGCTGATGATCATGCCGGGTCGCAGGGCGACCGTGTTCACGGCTTTGGAGATGCGCTGGGGCCCCTCATGGACGCACAGGTAGCTGCCCACGCCGTGGCCGGTACCGTGGTCGTAGTCCAGCCCGGCTTCCCACAGCGGCGCGCGCGCCAGGATGTCCAGGTGGGCGCCGGTGGTGCCAGCCGGGAAGCGCGCTGTACCCAGGGCGATGTGACCCTTCAGCACGCGGGTGAAGCGGTCCTTCATCTCGGTCGTCGGCGTGCCGATGATGACGGTGCGGGTGATGTCGGTCGTCCCGTCGAGGTACTGCCCGCCGGAGTCGACGAGGTAGATCTCGTCGAGTTTCAGCTCCCGGTCGGACGCCTCGCTGACCCGATAGTGGACGATGGCGCCGTTGGGGCCGGCACCGCTGATCGTCGCGAAGCTCAGGTCCAGCAGTTGTCCGGTCTCCTCACGAAACGTCCGCAGCTGGTCGGCCGCGGCCTGCTCGGTGAGGCCGCCCTGCGGGGCACGGCCATCCAGCCAGGCCAGAAACCGCGTCACCGCGGCACCGTCGCGCCGGTGGGCTTCACGCGTGCCATCGAGCTCGACGTCATTCTTGCAGGCCTTCGGCAGCAAGGTGGGGTCGGGCCCTTCGACGATCTGGTTCTTCTCGAGGTGGTCAGCGACCCAGCGGGGGGCGCTGTTGGGGTCCAGCAGCACCTTGCGGAAGCTGGCCTTCAGCTCCGTCAGGGCGGCGCCAAACGCGTCCGGCGCGGCGATGGCGACCTCGTCACCGAGGTGGGCGCGCACCGCATCGGTGACCTTGCGCGGGTCGACGAAGAGCGTGGTGGTTCCTGCATCGTCGGCGTTGACGATGGCCATCGCCAGCACCATCGGGTTGTGTGGCAGATCGCCACCGCGGATGTTGAGCAACCAGCAGATGGAGTCGGGCAGGGTCAGGACCGTCGCCCCGATGTTGCGCGCTCGCAGGTCAGCCGCAAGCTCGCGACGCTTCTCTGAAGACGCTTTGCCGGCGTGCTCGACCGAGTGCACCCGGATGGGGCTCACCGGGCGCGCCGGCTGGCCCTGCCAGATGGTGTCGATGGGGTTGGTCTCGACGGCCACCAGCGAGCCCCCGACGCTGCGGCAGGCCTTCTCCAGCTTGCGCGTCTGAGCGATGGTGTGCAGCCACGGGTCGATGCCGAGCTGTTGGCTCTCGGTCAGGTGTTTGCCGATCCACTCATGGGCCGGCTCTTCGACCAGGTGTTGCCGCTCGAACAGGGACAGGTCGGTCTCGTTCTCGACCTGCAGCGTGTAGCGGCCATCGACGAAGATGGCTCCCTCGGTGAGGGTAACGACTGCTGCTCCAGCAGACCCCCTGAAGCCGGTCAGCCACTCCAGCCGTGAGGCCTGGGGCGGGACGTACTCGCCCATGTGCTCGTCGACCCGGGGGATGACGAAGCCCGCGAGACCGCGGCGGCCCAGCTCTGCGCGCAGGGCCTCCAGGCGCTCGGCGGGTGGCTTCGGCTGGTTCAGCCCGGCGGCGGCGTCGGCGACCTGCTGCACGGCTTCGAGCTGGTCGCTGAGCGCAGCAGCCAGCGTGTCGTCGACCATCGGGGCCACCAGCGACATCCAGTCGGGCTGAGGCGGCGCGCCGGCAACGCCGACGAGCAGGTCGTCGAGGGCCTCGCCCGTGTAGGGGCTGTTGGCCTGTTCCAAGAGGGTGTCGAGTTGAGAATCGTGCGGTGTCGAGCTGGCCATGGCCGATGTTCTGTCAGACGAAGCCGGGTGAGTCTACCCAGATGCCCGCTCACGGGCAGGCGGCGGCAGGTCAGTCGACACTCGTCGGGGACAGCTTTACGAGCTCGACCCCTTTCCCGAGTCGGCTGAAGAGGGCGTAGCGGCCGTGTCGTGAAGCGGCTCTGAGCAGAACGCAGTGTAACCTGCTGTGCTTGTCCTGCATCGGGAGGAGCCTAAGCTTCGCCCAGGTCCAAGCCCATTCACCCACATTCGAGGCGCGACCGAGACGCAGACCCCAGGGAGGGGACATGGCCACCATCAACCTGACCAAAGATTCCTTCGAAGCGACCATCGAGAGCGACAAGACGGTCCTCATCGACTTCTGGGCCGAGTGGTGCGGGCCCTGCCGTCAGTTCGGTCCGGTCTTCGAGGCGGCCTCCGACAAGCACCCCGATATCGTCTTCGCCAAAGTCGACACCCAGGCCGAGCAGGAGCTGGCGGGCGGCCTTGGGATCCGGTCGATTCCGACGCTGATGATCTTCCGTGAGAAGATCCTGTTGTTCCGTCAGGCCGGTGCCCTGCCGGCGGCCGCCCTCGACGATCTCGTCAGCCAGGTGCAGGCCCTGGACATGGACGAGATCCGCGCCGAGGTCGCCAAGCAGCAGGCCGCCGGCGCCTGAGTTTCGCGGGTTACCCGACCAGTTCACTCACCGGGGAGCTGGTCTCCGCTTCCCCCACGCCCCAGGTCCCCGCCGGCACGCCCATCACCTGCTGCAGGGTCAGCGCCATGCGCGAGGTCGGGGAGGCGCCGCCGCGGACGTGCAGCCCGGTGTTGAGCCGCCCAGAAGCCGAGCCTGCCAGCAGCATCGGGATGTTCTGGGTCCCGTGCTCCTTGGGAAACTCGGTCCCGGAGTGGGCGAACACGGCGATGTGGTCGAGCAACGTGCCGTCGCCCTCGTCGACATCGTTCAACGCACCCAGCAGGTACTTCCAGCCCTCCATAGCGCGCACCAGGAACCGTTGGCTCAGCGGCTGATAGCCCAGCGTGGGGTCCACGGCCTCGTCATGGGTCAGCTGGTGGTAGCCGACTTCTTCGCCGGGGTAGTGCACGTCGGAGAACAACCGCCACAGCGTCAGGTTGAAGACCCGCGTCTGGTCGCAGGCCAGGGCCAGGACCAGCATGTCCACCATCAGGCGGTGCGTCGTCATGACCTCCTCGATGAGAAGCGACGGTGTGCCGGCGTTGGTGGCGCCGGGCTTGACGCAGCTGGGAAGGTCCGGGGGCTCGGTCAGCTGTAGCTCGAGCTGGTTCTCCAGCTGCCGGACGGCGGTGAAGTACTGGTCGAGGCGCTGGCGGTCGTGGCTTCCGAGCTCCTGCTTCAGCCGGTTGCTGTCCTCGAGTACAGCCGACAGGACGCTCTTTCGGACCATCACCCTCGGGTCCGGCATGAAGCCCTCGCTGCCGATCTGGAACCCCTCGCCGAAGACGCGCTGGTAGAACGCCGCGGGTGAGGTCTCGACCGGAGACCACGCGCCCGGTGCACTCGCGCTCCAGCCTCGGGCGCGGCCATCCGCCGCCAGATCGAGGGTTCGGAACCGGGTGCTCGTGCCAATGACGTTGGCGATGTCGTGGTCGAAGGTGGCGCGTGGCAGGGACTCGTCCGTGATGGGCGAATCACCCGTGAGCGTGACGATGGGCGGCGAGTAGTGGGGCCAGTTGTTGCGACCGTTCAGCGGGGTGTCGAAGCCGGTGAGGACGCTCACCTTGTCGGTGAAGCCCTCCAGGCCCATCGCCAGCTCGGGTGGCAGGTCATAGTCCGCGCCCTCGGCCTGGGGCACCCACCGGTCGGGGTTGCAGCCGCAGCCCCAGAACCAGGTCCCGAAGCGCACGGGTGCGGCGGCCTCGGCGGCAAGGACGGCGCCGTTGCCGTCAAACAGGTGGTCGAAGAGGGGCAGGCCGACGGTCACCGCCGCGCCGCCGAGCATGCCTTTGAGGAAGCGGCGTCGGCCGCGCTTGAGGGTCACGGCGTCACCTCCACCTGCTCGCGGGGGCCCGAGGTGGCCCGGAATCCGTGGCTCAGCGCAATGTGCCGCATCAGCGCCACGAGGTCGTAGCCGTCCTCGGCGAAGTCGGCGTCGAGCGCATGCAGCAGCAGCTCCTCGGCGTCGGTCGAAGGCCGCCCGACCCCATGCATGAAGAGCTTGTGCACCATGCACTCGGTGAGCTGCGGTGTGTTTCGCAGCACCTGATGGAAGCCGCGCACGTCGCTGAACGGAACACCGAGGACGTCGCCGTAGGTCTCGATGGGGAAGCCCTTCTCTTCGGTGCGGTAGCGTCCGATGGCGTCGAAGTTCTCCAGCGCCAGGCCGATGGGATCGATGGTGTTGTGGCAGGGGGCGCAGCCGGGGTCGAGCCGATGCGCCGCGAGGCGCTCGCGGGCCGTGGGGGCGTTGGCGTCCGTCGGGGCCACTGCGTCGAAGGAAACGTCCGGGGGCGGCGGTGGGATGCTCAGGCACAGCAGCCGGTCGAGCACGAACTCGCCGCGCAGGACCGGCGAGGAGCGGGACGTGCGCGCCTTTAGCGCCAGGAAGCTCATCTGCGTGAGGATGCCGGCCCGCGGGCTGCCCTCGGGGAACTCGTGGGGTTCCCACTCGTCGGCCACCGGGACCTCGTAGATGGGGCCCAGGTCGCGGGTCATGAAGGTCTTGCGAGTGGTGAACAGGTCCCGATAGTCCGCGCGCTGTGTGAGCACGTGGTCCACAATGGTCCGCAGTGTCTGCTCCCGGGCGTCTTCCAGGGCGGCGGCGGTAAACGCCGGAAAGGCGTTGCCGTCCTTGCTGACGTGACTCAGTTCATCGAGCTCGAGCAGGTCGGTGAACAGGGCCCGAACCCCACGCTCGAGCTGAGGGGCGTCGGCGATGAGCCGGTCGACCTGAGCCGTGTAGCCGGCGTCCGTGTCGAGGCTGCCGTCGGTGGCTGCGGCGAGGAGCTCGGCGTCTGGGCCCCGGTTCCAGAAGAAGAAGCTGAGCCGGGACGCCAGGGTGAGCCCGGTGAGTCTGGCGACGCCATCGTCGGCCGTGGTCGCGCGCTCCTGAATGAACAGGAACTCGGGGCTCATCAGCCAGCCCACCAGCACGGCTTCCAGGCCCGCCCAGAAGTCGCCCAGGGTCTCGGCGTTGGACCGGGCCTGGGCCACGAAGCGGTCGGCCTCTCCATCGATTAGCGGCCGGCGCAGCACCAGCGGCGCGACGTTGTCGACCAGCTCGCGGGCGCAGGTGTCGTCGGGCAGGGCAGCGTCGGCGGGTGAGCAAGTCATGACCTGCTCGCGGCGCTCCGCGGACAATGCCACGGATGCGATCTGGCGCGCGGTGGCTTCGTAGCTCTCGATGCCTGCCGGAGTCACCGACGCAGTCTGGGCGCCGATGGTCGCCAGTCCCTCGACCCGGATGTCGACCTCGCGCGGCTCGAGGACCTCCAGGTCATCGCCGAAGATCCCACGGACGGTCGCGACGTATTGGGCCCGCGTTAGCCGTCGCATGGCGATGGGCCCGGGCGTGAAGTCGGTCAGCTCGATGGACGGGCCGAGCGGAACGTCGGGCGTCGCCACGGCGTCAGGGGCGGCGGGGGTGTCTGATGGACACCCTGTCGCCGCTCCGAAGACGAGGGCGAGTGCGAGCACGGCCGCTGGCTTCATCGCTCACCTCCCAGGGAGCTGTCGAGTCCAGTGATGAAGCCCGACACTGCCTTGACGCGGATCATGGTGGACATCGCGTCACAGGTCTGACCGTCCAGCGCGTGGTCCAGGTGCTGGTCGAGCACGCACTCGAGCTCGCCCGGGTTGGCGCCGATAGCGAGGATGGCCTGGCCGATGGCCTCGACCATGTCGTCGCGTTGCCACCAGCCGGCCATGATGGCGTCGACCGCGAGGCCGCCGGTGGGAATTCCGGACACGACGGCGCGGACCCGGGCGTCGCGGAGCGTCACGACGCGGTTCTCGACGACCAGGAGGTTGATCTTGCCGATGGAGATGTCGCCGGGGCCGGCCTCCATGACGCCATCGACGATGCGGCCGTTCAGCACGCTCTGGTACTCGGGCGTATTGTCGGCGGCTACGGATCCGCCCGCCAGGATGTTGCCGTCGGCGCCAAGGAGCGGGGTGTCCGCAATGGTGGTGACGAGCAGCTGGACGTCATCGTCGTTGTCGAGGTCATCGACGCCGCTCAGGCGGATGCCGATCTTGACCAGGCCTTGGGAGGGTGCGGAGGCGAGGACGGTCTCGATGGTCTGCCCCGGGCGGGCCGGGCGGACCATGTCCATGACGTGCAGGAACCCGTTGTCGACGCCGGGGGTGCCCGATGGACTCATGTAGTCGGCGTGTGCACAGGGGCTGGAGCCCTGGCCGTCGACGCCGTCGAGATCGAAGCCGTCCACGACGAGGCCGTCCAGAATGAGCGGCGTGTAGGTGGCGTTCTTGGTGACGCCATCGACCCCGCACGGGTTGGCAACGGTGGCGTCGCTTTCGGGGACGTCATCCGGCGCGTAGAAGGTGATGGCCGTGACGATGAAGTCTTGAGTGGTCTGGGGCGGTGGCCACGGCGGGAGTTCCGCGGTCGTGATGTCGAGCGTGGATGAAACGTCCGCGGCAGCGTCAGCGATAGCATCGGCAGTGGTCGGCGTGGTAGCGGCGTCTCCGTCCGGACAGCCGGAGATGGTCAGCGCGAGTGCAACCCCGAGGGTCGGCAAAAAGGTGGGCCCCATGACGGCAAAGGTACCACAGGGCCAAGTCTTTTCGTCAGATCATCGGGTCGGAGCCTCTCGATGGAACGGGCTCCATTGGTGCGTATGCTCGCGCCCATGAATCTCCCCTGCGATGAGTGCGGAAGTCCTTTCCTGGCATCCAGGACCGCCATGGCGGGCTTGTGTGCCGAGTGCGCACATCAGCTCTACGGGTATCCACCCTGCGCGCATATCTTCGAGTTCGGGGCTTGCGCAAACTGCGGTTGGGACGGGTCCACGTCAACGTTCATCGCATCGACAACAGGCGGTAGCAGGGTCTTCCACGATGCCGGCGTCGTCGATATCCAGCGTGCTGGCTCATCCGTGCGAGTTCTGGTTGAAGGCGTATGGGTCTATGCGGGCCAAGACACTTGCACTCGCGAGGACGGCGAAATCGTCGTCTCCGACGTCTCGTCCCTTCTTCAAGACGATGTCGAGGTTGATGCACCATCCATGTTGCCCGAGTTCAGCGACGGTCAGATTCTGACTCTCGAGCGCAGGACAGGGTGTCTTTGGTTACTCGTCGAGTGGTCCGCGTACTCGCCGCCTCGAAGCGCCACGTGCGTCTACGAAATATATGGCGGCTCTGTTCGGTGGCGGGTCACACGCCAATACCCCAACTTCTAGAAGGTCTCCAAGACGACGAAAGGCGAGGCCAATGTGGCCTCGCCTTCAACTCGTCAGCAGCGCTGGACGCTACTTCTTCTTGGGCGCCGCCTTGTCCTTCTTGGCCGGCGCCAGCTTCTTCACGCTCTTGTAGACGCCATCGAGCGCCGCCTTCTGCTTCTTGTAGTCGGCTGCCGGACCCGCCACGAGGTACATGGCGGTCACGTCCTTCTTCAGCTGGGTGATGACGACGTAGCCCTCGAACGCCATCTTCGGCGGTCCGCCGCTGAGCTCGAGGCGCACCGACTTGAGGCCCGCCAGCTTGGTGTCGGACTGCTTGCCGACCTTGCCGTTGGGGATCAGCTGCCCGATGTTCTTCTTGAGGGCGTCCACCGTCTCCTTGATGGTCGGCTCGGTGGCCTTGGCCAGCATCACGCCGACCATGCCGGTCTTGCCCTGCAGCATCCAGTCCGCGGCCCGAGTCTCCCAACCCTCGGGGAACGTGATCTCCAGCCCCAGCTTCTCGGATTTCTCGGTCTTCGCGCTGGCCGACGCGGGGATGAGGAGGAGGGCGGCGAGCGCCAGCAATAGAATCGAGCGAACGGACATGATGCGGTCCTCTTTCAACAGGAAAGACAAGAGAGGGGCGGCCCCATGCAATCGCCCCGATGGGTGCATGAAGCCGCGTCCGCTCGCCCTCTGTCAATGTCGGAGTGCCGCCTCTGTCAGGTCAGCGTTAGACCGAACCAGTGTGGTCGTGGGGTCGTGCGGTCGTGGCCCAGGGACTCTGGCCGGCCTAGCCACCCAGTACGGCCAGGCGAGCGCGGACCAACCACTGGTCGACGGCTTCGAGACCCGGCGGCTCCAGCGGCAGCGGCGACGTATCGCGTGCCTCGGCCAGCATGGCGTCCAGACGCTCCCAGTTGGCCCGGTGAGCCTCGTCGACGCCCGGCGGCACGGCACCCTTCTCAGCGCCCTGACGCTTGAGCGCGACCAGGTCCAACACCTCGTCGAAGCCATACCGCGGACCGTTGACCGTCACGTCGGCCACGACCTCGCCGGTCCGCATCAGATGGATCCCGGTCAGGGCCACCCGGTACGTGTACAGCAGCCGCTTGGCCGTGGGCGTGTCGGCCTTCAGATGCTCGCGCCGCACCGCGTGGCCGAAACCGAAGTAGTGCGACGCGAAACGACGGCTCAGGTAGCTCGGCGCCAGCTCGCGCAGCTCCGCCACGGCGTCGGTATCGAACAGCTGAAACGGCGAGAAGATACGCTCCAGCATGTTGCCGTTGCCCCGCAGCAGTAGGCTCAGCGCCCGCTCCGCCTCGTTGGTGGTCAGGTCGCACTCGACGCCCTCGAAGATCTCCGTCCGGTCAACCGACTCCTGCGGGCGCGTCAGGCCCAGCAGCGACTGCGTCGTCGCCAGGTGGATGCCCTTGATGTCGATGTCCGAGTCCGCCGAGGGGAAGCCGTAGTTGTGAGCCCCGGTGATGGCGCACAGCACCACCCGCTTGGTCGGCGGTCCGACCGTGTCGTAGTAGCGCCGGGCCAGTGCCATGTCCGGCAGCAGCCCGCTCATGTCTTCATGCTTGGTCATGCTCGCTTCTCCTCGAGCTGTGCGGCGACGAGGCCGGCGCACAGCAGGTTCAGCGCCTCCTCGTCCGGCGCCTCCGGCAGGGCGCTCGCCGCCTTGGCCTTCGCCAGGTCGGCGTGCATCGCCTCTGCCCGTTCAATCAGCACGTCATAGGTCCAGGCGCCCCGTCGAACACCCAGCAGCTCCTCGCGGTCGTCACGTCGCACGCGGACGTCCCCGGTCGCCAGAATCTCTCGGCCCATGCGCAGCAGCCGCACCAGGTGCATGGCGTGCTTGGTGTCGTAGCCAAACTCCGCTTCCAGCGCTGCCCGCTTGGGGTTTCGGTGCTTCAGCCACTGCTGGTACTGCTGCCACTGCTTGCGCGCCGCGCGATAGGACCGCTCCCGGTCCATCACCGCCAGGAAGTTCGGGCTCAGCTCCGCCGCGTCGATGCGCCCGTCCGCCAGAAGCGCCTCGGCGGCCCCCAGCTGGTCCCGGGGGATGACCGTGCGCTCGGGCAGCCCGAACGTCTTCCGCGCCGGCGGCTCCTTCGGCGGGTCGAGCAGCCACTTGCGGTGGGTCCGGATGCGCCGCAGCTGGCTCAGCCCGTAGCCCCCGAAGGTCTGCGCGACCCGCTTGCTGAGGAACCGCTCCCGTGCCTCCAGCACGCGCTCACCGATCGGCGTCACGACCCGATGGTGCTCGGCGTCGGTCCAGAGCAGCTCCAGCACAGTCGGGTTCGCCGCCGTCGCCAATCGGAAGAACTTCCGCAGTTCGTACAGCACGTAATCGGCCGTGTGCTCCACCTGCTCCGGCGAGGTCCCAAAGCCCATGTACCAGTGCGCCGGCCCGATCAGGAGGCCCTTCACGTCGACGTCGCTCTCCGGCGTGGCCAGGCCGTAGCACTGGCTGCCGTGAACCGTCTCGTAGATGGTGGTGGTGCGCGTGGTCATAGCGCACGACAATGGGCACCGCGGAGCGCGGGTAAAGGCTGCGGGCTTTCTTGTCACCGACCCCGCCTCGTGGTGCCATCCCGCCATGCCCCAACGCATCGAGAACGCCGTCGGCCGGGCCGTTCGCGGCGCCAACTTCTTCGCCCGCGACCGCGAGCAGAGGCGGGTCTGGCGCCGCCTCGCCACCGACAACCTGTTGCTGTTGGCCCCGCGTCGCGTCGGAAAGACGTCGCTCCTGTTCAAGGTCGAGGACACCGCAGAGGCCAACGGCTTCGTCGCGGTCTACGCCTCCGTCGCTGACGCCCGCGACGAGGTCGACTTCATCCGGCGTCTCGTGGAGGCCGCAGGCTCCCTCGACGAGACCCAGGACCTGTTCAAGAAGCTCAGCGCGGGGCCCCTCGGCAAGTTGTTCAAGCGCACCCGTGGCCTGGGTGTGGCCAGCCTCTCGTGGACGTTGGCGCCGGACACCAGCGCCGAGGAATGGGCCGAGCTCGGTCGCCTGCTCACCGACGGGCTGAGCCAGTGGGTCCCCGGCGACCGGCGCTTTCTGTTCCTGGTGGACGAGGTGCCGCTGTTCGTCGACACCCTCCTCGGTGAGTCCGCCGACCCCGACGTCGAGCGTGCCCGTCACTTCCTGAACTGGTTCCGGCGACTGCGTCAGGGGGGCGAAGACACCAACTTCGTGCGCTGGGTCGCCGCTGGATCCATCGGCCTGGACACCATCACCGCCCTCCACGGTATGGGCGACACCATCAACGACTTCAACCTCATGCCCCTGGGGGCCTTCGCCCCGGACGAGGCGGACGCCTTTCTCGTGGCCCTGGGCGAGTCCCACCGCCTGGAGCTCGACCCCGCCACGCGCGCCCGCATCCTCGAGCGGGTCGGTTGGCCCATCCCCTTCTTCTTGCAGCTCCTGTTCGCGCGGCTGCTGGACGTCTGTAAGGACGAGGAAGTCCCCGCCTCGGCCGCCGCCGTCGATGGCGTTTACGAGGAGCTCCTGTCGCCCGGCAATCGGGCCCACTTCGACTACTGGCGCCAGCGCCTCTACAAGGAGCTTCGGCGGCCCCGCGCCGACCAGGCAGTTGCCCTGCTGAACGTCTGCTGCCACGACAGCGCCGGGCCCACCCGTGCGACCCTTCGGTCCACGCTCGGCAAGCTCATCGAGGATCCCCAGGCACGCGACGACCGCCTGCGCTTCCTCCTCGACGTGCTCTTGACGGACGGCTACCTGACCGAGGACGGCGACCGCTACCCGTTCCGGTCGACCCTGCTGCGCGACTTCTGGAAGCGCCGGGTGGCGCCCACATGAGGCGACGCCTGCTGCGGCCCGAGCGGACCCCGCTGTACAACCCGCAGTTCCTGCCCGAGGACGCGCTGGTCCATGTGTTCACGGCGCACCAGCCGCTCTTCGAGCGCATCGTCGCCGACGTTGCGGGGGCCGACGCACGACACATGCCGCCGCACAAGCTCATCGTCGGACCGCCGGGCGGCGGCAAGACCATGATGCTGCATCGGCTGCGCATCGCCTTCGCTCGCGACGCGGACACGCATCACCCCCTCGTCTTTCCGGAGGAGCTGTACGGCATCTTCACGGTCCGGGAACTGGGACAACTGGCGCTGCGTCGACTCAGGGACAGCCTGCCCCGCGGGGAGCGCGCTGCGTTGGCCGACACGGGCGCCCCCTGGACCGACGTCGCCGCCTGGTCCCAGAGGACAGGTCGGCGTGTCGTGCTGCTGGTCGACCACCTGGACCGCGTGTTGGACCGCCTCCCGGAGTCTGAAGAATGGACCCTGCGCGAGCTCCTGCAGAGCCCCCACTTTGTCTTCGTCGGCACCTCGACCACCCCCATCGCCAGCGACCTCGATTTCGGAAAGGCCTTCTACGACGTGTTCCAGCTCCACGAGCTGCGGCACCTCAGCAGCAAGGTCGCGACGCAACTCCTGGGGAAGCTGCTCAGTGGTCTCGCGCCCACCGCTGAGGGCGGCGAGCTCGAGCCGGCGCTGCGGGCCAAGATTGAAGCGCTTCTGCTGCTCAGCGGGGGGCAGGTGCGCACGGTTATGCTGCTCCGTCGGGCGATTGGCGACCGGCGCCGTTGGACCATCGGTGACCTCGCCGAGTACGTCCTCGACCACTACACGCCGACCTACCGGGTCCAGCTCGAGCGACTTCCGCCCCAGTGGCAGCGCGCCGTCGCGGCCCTGGCCTGGGGCTGGCATCCCCAGCGTATCGTGGATCTGGCCCCCGAGCTCGGCCTCGACGCCCGGCAGTTGGGCGGATTGCTCGGACGCCTGGTCCGTGAAGACCTGGTCATGCGGGTCGGTGGCCGCATCGGGTACCAGCTGGCGGACCGGTTCCTCAACGCCTGGCTGGTCATGCGCCGCGGCGGTGGACAGCGTCGTAGGCTGCGCCGCTTCCTGGAGCTCGCCGAAGAGGTCATGCTGACCCAGGACGCCTGGGAGATCCCACGCCTGCGCCGCGCCCTGGAGCGCTTCAAGCCCAGCACCGACGCCCCCGAAGAAGCCTGTGCTCCGGAGCTTCGGCGGCTGCTGAAAACCGCCAGGGATTCATCCTGATGATCAGTGACACGCAGTGGCGCTGATGAGCAGTCTTTAGGAGCCCGAAGGGCGATACATGTAATGGTTGAAGGATGATAGGGTCCTTGGTCGGCGCCAGCCGAGCAAGGGCTCGTGTCATCCTGATCATGAGTGACACGCAGTGGCGCTGATGAGCAGTCTTTAGGAGCCCGAAGAGCGATACATGTAATGGTTGAAGGATGATAGGGTCCTTGGTCGGCGCCAGCCGAGCAAGGGCTCGTGTCATCCTGATCATGAGTGACACGCAGTGGCGCTGATGAGCAGCCTTTAGGAGCCCGAAGGGCGATACATGTAATGGTTGAAGGATGATAGGGTCCTTGGTCGGCGCCAGCCGAGCAAGGGCTCGTGTCATCCTGATCATGAGTGACACGCAGTGGCGCTGATGAGCAGTCTTTAGGAGCCCGAAGAGCGATACATGTAATGGTTGAAGGATGATAGGGTCCTTGGTCGGCGCCAGCCGAGCAAGGGCTCGTGTCATCCTGATCATGAGTGACACGCAGTGGCGCTGATGAGCAGCCTTTAGGAGCCCGAAGGGCGATACATGTAATGGTTGAAGGGTGATAGGGTCCTTGGTCGGCGCCAGCCGAGCAAGCCCCCCTTTCATCCTGACCCAACTGGGACCTCACGCGTAAGCACGTCTCTGTGCTAGTGGTGCGCAGGACCGACTCTCAACGAGGCCCCCATGGTTGGACGTAGACTCCTTGCAACTGTAGCTGTGCTGACGCTCCTGAGCGCCTGCGCCAGCAGCGGTCCCTCGGTCCAGCTCCCCGAACTCGCCGGCGGCCTGTCGGTGGGCAACGGAGCCCAGGTCCGAGTGTCTCCGGATGGTATCGCCGGAGGCATCGACGACGTGCGCCTCCTTCAGCCCATGCACCACGACCGCAAGGCCCTTCGAAAGCAGCTCGAGCAGCTCCATCAGGACCAGGTCCAAAAGGCTGGCACCAGCTTCAGCATCGACCCGGACTCGGTCTACGTGTGGCTCGATGTGCGGATGCCCTTCAGCCTCGTCCGGGACGTCCTGGCCGATCTCGATACGGTCGGCTTCAAGCGTCTCCACGTGGTCGGACGGACGTCCGCCGGGACGGTCTCGGCGACGCGCTTTCACACGACCCGCCCGAAAGACACGGACGGCCCCGACCTCAGTCTTCTCTGGGGCGAGGAGACCAAGAAGGCCACCGAGCGCCGCAAGGAGGTTGCCGAGCCGCTTCCGAAGGACGAACGCTCCACGAAACAGCGGCTGCTCAAGAAGCTGGCCGAGAATGCCGGCCTACTCGCGGCACTGGGCCACAAACCCATCAAGGGTGTGGAGGTGGGGACCTGGGACGGCAACCGATACACCGCGTACAAGAAGGATCATTGTCCGGCGATTCCCTACAGCGACGACGGCAAACTCGACACCAAACGACTTGCGGCCTTCGCGGCGGGCACGTGCGGTCGGTCGGGCGACGCCATGGCCGTTGGCCTTGGACCCCAGGGCGAAACCCTGTGGGGTGAAGTGGCGAGCCTGGCCCGCAAGGCCAGCGCGCCGGGCTGCAAGATCGCTTTGTTCCTCGAGCGAGCCTCGCGCAAGCCGACCGGCTGCGGTTCCGAGATGAAGGACATCTTCGGCAGCGCCGCCCTCGGCACAAAGCTCAGCAACAGCATTGGCGGTCTCGTTGGCGCCAAGGGGACGCAGATCGGTTCCGGCGGCCTGGGGATGCGTGGATCGGGCCTGGGCGGCGGCGGTCGCGGCGGCGGCGGTACCATTGGGATGGGCGGCCTCGGTGGACTCGGAAGCAAGGGGCGCGGCGGCGGTAGCACAGGCTACGGTCGCGGGGCGGGAGCCTTTTCCACGGCGAAGCTGCTGCCGGGCGCGGTGACCCTCCAGGGGGCGTGTGACAAGACGGCCACCACGCGCGTGCTGCGGCGGTACATGAACCAGCTCCGCTACTGCTACCAACGCGAGCTGGTCAAGAAGCCGACGCTGGGCGGGACGGTCCAGGTCAAGTGGACCATCGACAAGCACGGGCGCGTGCCCAAGGCCACCCTCGAGGCCAACCTCGCGGCCCAGCCCGCGGTCGGACAGTGTGTCCGGCTCCGCTTCCTGCGCATGAGGTTCCCCAAGCCCTCCAACGGCGGGGTCTGCGTCGCCAGCCAGCCCTTGGTCTTCAAGCCTGGTATGACGCCCAAACCCAAGGTCAAGAAGGCCTCCAAGCCCTAGCGGCTTCGGTCAGGCGACCGTCGCGGCCACGTCTGGGACCACCTTCAGGTCCGGCCGCTTCTGGGCCGCCTCACGCGCCTCTTTGCGGGCTTCCTTGCGGGCCTTGAAGGCGGCGCGCTTCTCCCGGTCCTGGCGCTCCTTTTCGGTCCCCAGGTAGGGGATGCGCGTCCCCATGATGTGGTCCATCCAGGGCCGGGTGACGCACCAGTTGGCGTCCTGGTTGGGCCCCATGTGGTGGTCATAGTGCCAGGGAAGGTTCTCCCGCGCCCACTCCGGATCCTGATGGGATCGTTTGTGCTTGAGGTAGTAGTCCACGGCTGAGTACCACAGGGTCGCAGTGTAGAACGGCGCGATGGGGAACAGGGGCGTGTGGGCGATGGCGGCGGCGGCCAGGACCATTGCCTCCTTGCCCTGCGCGTGCGCTCCGAACACCGGGCGCTCATAGGTCGGATCGATGTGGTCGTTCTGGCGGCAGTTGCGGTGATGCTCGTGGAAGTGAAAGGACCAGAAGGACTCTTTCTTCTTGCCCGTGCCATGCAGGACGTATTTATGGACGAGCCATTCCGTTGCGTTTGCGGCCAGGAGCCCAATAGGAATTCCCAACATCGTTTGTCACCGCCCTTCTGTCCCCAACAGGGAGGATGTGTGTTAAAGTGTGACCGTTGGGTCAAGTTTTAGTCACCGAGGGAGCCCATGTCCAGTCCGGGATCACATTCCACCGCGTCGTCGTCCGACAAGGGCGCCATGCCCGAGCCCCGTCACATCCCCAGCGAGCGGCCCGGGCCCACGGGAGGCAAGCGCGACGCCAACCGCCGGGCCAAGACCGAGGCGCTGTGCCGGGCCGGGTTGGAGCTCTTCCTGGAGCGCGGGATCGAGGCGGTGACCATCGACGAGCTGGCCAAGGGCGCAGGCGTCGCCAAGGGCAGCTTCTACCGCTACTTCAAGGACAAGAAGGACCTCGTCGACGCGTTGTTCGAGCCCATGGCCCAGGAACTCGTGCGGGCCTTCGACAACGCCGACGTCGCGCTTCGCAAGGCGTCTCAAGCCAACCTGGCGGGCGCGTACCTGGCCCTGGCCCAGGACCTGTCGCGGATCCTGTCGGAGCGTCGCGACTTCGTCCGCCTCTACCTGCAGGAGAACCGGGCCCCTGGTGTGGGCGCGCGAGAGCCCATCGCGCGGCTGTCCAAGCACATCACCCTGTCGGCCTATCGGCTGACCGAGATCGCCCACGAGGCGAACCTGCTGACCACCGTCAATCCCCGAGTCACAGCACTGTCCGTGGTGGGAGCCACTGAGCGCTTGCTCTATGCCTACCTGACGGGCGAAGACGTCGGGGAGAACGAGGCCTCCATCGCGATGGCGCTCATCAGCATGGTGCTGGAGGGCATGAGGCCCAGGAAGTAGGGCATCGCGCCCGACAGAAGGGAGACCGCCGTGGGCTACGACTATGACCTGTTCGTCATCGGTGCGGGGTCCGGAGGCGTGCGGGCAAGCCGCATGGCGGCAGCCTTCGGCGCCCGCGTCGGCATCTGCGAGGAGCGCTATCTCGGCGGAACCTGCGTCAACGTGGGATGCGTGCCGAAGAAGCTGTTCGTCTTTGCGTCCCGATACGCCGCCGAATTCCAGGACGCCGCCGGGTTCGGTTGGCGCGACGTCACCTCGGCGGGCCATGACTGGAAGACGCTGGTCGCCAACAAGGACCGCGAAATCGCGCGGCTCAACGACATCTATCGGGGCATTATGGAGCGCCCCGGGGTGGAGATCCTCGAGGGTCGTGGCCGACTCGTGGATGCCCACACCGTCGATGTGTCTGGACAGACCGTCACGGCCGAGAACATCCTGGTCTGCACCGGTGGCTGGCCATTCGTGCCCGACATCCCTGGGGCCGAGCTGGCGATCAGCAGCAACGACGTCTTCTACCTGGAGGAGTGCCCCAAGCGGATCGTCATCGTCGGCGGCGGCTACATCGGGGTCGAGTTCGCGACCATCTTTGCCGGGCTGGGCGCCGAGGTGTGCCTGATCTATCGCGGTGATCTGTTCCTGCGCGGGTTCGACTGGGAAGTCCGCAACCACCTGCGCGACGAAATGGTGCGGCGCGGGATCGACGTGCGTTTCCGTACCGACATCCGCTGGATCCAGAAGGAAGAGGATGATGGGACGGGCGCCCATCGCGAGCACCTGCTGGTGGGGCTCGATGACGGGGACGTCCTGGACGTCGATCAGGTGCTCATGGCGACCGGTCGGGTGCCTCAGACGGAGGGGCTGGGGCTCGAGGAGGTCGGGGTCACGCTCAACCACAAGGGTGCGATCCCCGTCGACGACTTCTACCGCACCAGCGTGCCCCACATCTTCGCGGTGGGTGATGTCATCGACCGGGTGCAGCTGACGCCGGTGGCGCTGGCTGAGGGCATGATCGTCGCCAAGCACCTGTTCGGACCCGACAAGCCGGAGCCGTTGGACTACACCAACATCCCGACGGCCGTGTTCACGACCCCCGAGCTGGGGACCGTGGGGCTGACCGAGCAAGACGCCAAGGACGCCGGGCACAACGTGGCCATCTACCGGAGCCACTTTCGACCCATGCGGCATACGCTTTCGGGGCGGCGGACCCACACGCTCATGAAGCTGGTCGTGTGCAAGGAGACCGACAAGGTCCTCGGCTGCCACATGGTGGGGCCCAGCGCCGGTGAGATCATTCAAGGGTTGGGCGTCGCGCTCAAGTGCGGCGCGACGAAAGCCCAGTTCGACGCCACCATCGGCATACACCCGACGGCGGCCGAGGAGTTCGTGACCATGCGGACACCGATCTCCTAACCCGGCTGCGGCCGTGCTATAGGCGCCCCATGCAAATCGTCACCTGGAACGTCAACAGCCTCAAAGCCCGCGCCGAGTTTGTCGGCCACTACCTGGACCAGGCGATGCCGGACGTCATCGGCATCCAAGAGCTCAAGCTCGACACCGATCAGGTCCCCGTCGAGCTGTTCGAGAGCCGCGGCTATCACGTGTGTATGCACGCCCAGAAGCAGTGGAATGGCGTGCTCCTGGCCAGCAAGCACCCGTTCACCGAGGTCAAGCAGGGGCTCCCCGAGGCCGACGAGGGGCAGGCGCGCCTGGTCAGCGCCGTCACCAACGGCGTCCGGATCGTCAACCTGTACTGCCCGCAGGGGCAGCGGGTCGACTCGCCCAAGTTCCCGTACAAGCTGCGTTTCTACGATGCCCTTCTGAAGTGGCTGCCGGAGAACGCCAGCGCCGACGAGCAGCTCGTCGTCATGGGTGACCTCAACATCGCGTTGGAGCCCACCGACATCTGGGACCCAGAAGGGCTCGCCGGCGTCCCCAGCTTCCATCCGGATGAGCACGAGCGCTACAGGAAGCTGCTCGCCTTCGGCCTGGTGGACGCGGTCAAGCCGCATATCGCGCCCAACGACTACAGCTTCTGGGACTACCGCGGTGGCGCCTTCCACAAACGCCAGGGGATGCGTATCGACCACCACCTGGTCAGCGCCAAGGTTGCTGAGCGGGTCACGAACGCCTGGATCGACCGGAAATGGCGCAAGAAGCACGAGGGCCTCAAGCCTTCCGACCACGCACCGGTCGGCATCGAGCTCCGCGACTAGAGTGACGAGTGGCCAAGCGTGACCAGCTGTCGCTCCCTGGTTTCGCCGCCCCCGCGGTGGGACCGGCGCGCCAGCTGCCGCATGTCCACGAGCTGGCCGAGCAGCTACCGGGCACCCTCCGCATGGGTACCAGCAGCTGGTCGTTCCCAGGCTGGCGGGGGATCGTCTACGACCGGGCGATCTCCCCGAGCGTCGCCTCCCGGCACGGGCTCGAGGCCTACTCCCAACACCCTCTGCTGCGGACCGTGGGGGTCGACCGCGCGTTCTACCAGCCCATGGAGACGCGCCAGCTGCGGGCCTACGCTCAGCAGGTGCCGCACGACTTCCGCTTCCTGGTAAAGGCCCACGAGGGCTGCACCGTGGCCCAGTGGCCCGACCACGCCCGCTATGGCACCCGACGTGGCGAAGAAAACCCGCTGTTCCTCGACCCGGCCTATGCCCGGGACGTCGTGGTCGCGCCGTTTGTCGAAGGGCTCGGCGACAAGGCCGGCACCCTGTTGTTTCAGTTCTCGCCGCAGGCCGTCGGGCGGCTCGGCGGCATCGAGGGGTTCCCCGACCGGCTGTACCGGTTCCTCTCTGCGCTCCCGAAAGGCCCGCGCTACGCCGTCGAGATCCGCAACGCCGCGCTGCTGACCGACCGCTACCGCAACGCGCTGGTGGCTGCCAACGTCGTACACTGCGTCAACATCATCGGCGGCATGCCCGACGTGTTCTCCCAGGCTCAGGCCGCCGACCGCGTCGACGGTCCGCTGGTGGTGCGTTGGATGCTCCAGACCCGCCTGACCTACGAAGAGGCCAAGTCTCAGTACGCGCCCTTCGACGCCCTGGCCGCCGAGGATGTGGTCAGCCGATCCGCGGTGGCCCAGCTGATGCGCGACGCCCTGGATGTGGGCCGTGACGTCACGGTCATCATCAACAACAAGGCCGAGGGCTGCGCGCCCCTGTCGGTGCTCAAGCTCGCCGAGCAGGTGGCCCGCCCGGCGCCGTTTTGAGACTCAGCCGACGACCTGCACGACCTCGCCGTCGCTGTCTTTCACATAGGTCGGGTGCACTCGAAAAACGACCCCGGGCAGCCCGTCGACGGTGTACTCCCCCCGCTGGGCCTGCAGGACATCGCACAACGTCTCGGTTGTCGGCGCGTCCAGGGTGACGACGACGTCGTTGCCCACCATGCGGGCTCCCGGTGTGCCTGGCTCGAACCGCAGATTGCCCGCCTCGTGAGCCAGGACGAACTCACGGTCGAAGGGGATGCGCCCCCGGAGTACCAGGGTGACGGGGTCGACCACGAGAGCACCAAGCGTCACCTCGATCCGCTTGGGACCGCGGAACAGGCCACCCTTCTTCTCGAGCTTGAGCGCGTCGGTGAAGATGCCGCCTGACGAGGAGCCGTCGGCGCGACGCCCCTCCTCGAGCTTCGCCATGAAAGCCTCGTCTTCGGTGTGGCTCGCGCGAGAAAGGGTGGTGGCCAACAGCCGGTTTTGCTCCTGCATGAGCGCGAGCGTGCTCTCCCCGTTCCAGGAGCGGATGGCGGTGAGTTCGTCGGCAGTGATGCCGACGATCTGGAGAAACCGAAACTGGCCGAACTGGCCGTCGACCGGCTCTGACAACTGTGGATCCCAGGCGAACGATGCCGCCGTGACCTGCGTATCGCGTCCTGCAGCGATGGGGCCGTTGAGGTCCATCTGGTGTCCGGGCTGGAACACGTTGCCGCTCTGGAACACATAGCGCGCCAGGTTCTGCAGGAGGTTCGCGGGCCATACCGGGGGCTCGAGTACGTGATCGTCCTCCTTGGTGAGCCGGAACGTGAACTCCGCACCCCAGCCGCTGACGTCTTCGAGGTCCGACTCCTTCTCGTACAGCTCGGTCATTCCGAAGCTGACGTAGTGCCAGTGATCCCCGGCGTCGAAAGCGCTGATCCCGTCGAGCGGGTCTGGGCCACCCAGCCGCCATCGAACGAGGGTGCCCCAGTGCATCGCCTCCCCCTGGGGATGGATGGCGTCGAGGGCGTTCTGGATGGCTATCCATCCTGGGGAGTGGTCGTCAGTCATCCCGACCTCCCGTGCAGGGACTGCTTTTTTGAGCCTGCCAGGTGGCTGTACTCAAAGGGGAAAGTTGTCTTTGTGAAAAAAGCAATACTTTTTCGTAACCGCGCCCGACGGGGCGGCGTACCCCAGGTCGAGTTCTTCCTTGGTCTCTTACCCCTCCGCGGCGCAAGCCGCCTGAGGGGCTCCCTTTCGACCCTGCTTGGCGTCATCCCCGCCCGGCAGGGTCTTTTTTTGTCCACGGGCTAGGGCAGCACGGCGACCGTGACCGTGATCAACCCTGGCTCGGCCCAGCGCGTCTTGTACGGCAGGTCGCTGCCCAGGTCGTAGTAGCCGACCCCTTCCTCACACAGCAGCCGGATCATCTGGGCCTGCATCACGTTGCCCAGGGACATCGGCCGAAATCCGTCGTCGAAGCTGACCTGCAACCCCCGGAACGTCCCGGCGAAGACCGCGCCAAAGACGAAGCCGACATCGTTGCCCACCGGGTCCTTCGCGAACACGGCCCTGAACCGCCCACGCCGTGCGAGGTCGGGGAGCATCTCCCGGTAGAAGTCGACCATGGCGCCCGTGTCGATACCCTGGCCCGACATGCCCTTCCAGCTGCGGCGTTCCACCGCCAGGACGCGGTCGAACAGCTCCATCACGGCCCGCGTGTCGCGAGTGGTCGTATGCCGCTGGAAGGTGATGCCCGCAGCGTCGGCCATGCGTTCGGACCGACGCAGGTTCCGGCGGAAGCTTGAACGCCGCCGACTGAGATACCCGTCCCAGCCACCGTCCAGCGATGCGACGTGTCGTTTGGTCGTGGGGCCCAAGCCCAGCCTGTACCGGGCACCAAAGGAACGCACCAGGGTGTCGAACACCCACGACGGGCGGCGGATGCCGCTGAGCCACAGCGCGTCCCAGTCCTTTTCCCGAGCGCGCAGCAGCGCGGCCACCTGCAACGCCACGGCTTCCTCGTCCTCGCCCACGAATGGAGAGGACAGGCCCCACATACTCTCCAGCGGAGCGACGAACCGCCCCACGGCGGGGCTGTTGCCCAACGCCATCGCGGCCCAGCTCTTGCCGTCGAGGCCGCGGTACAGCCAGGGCTCGTGATCGGGGTGGAACGCCCGCAGCGCAGGCAGAATCCAATGGCTGCTGGAGCAGTAGTGGTCGACCCCCTCGGTGGCGACCACGGCGTCGTCAAAGCGCGCGGCGAGCGCTTCGAATTCTGAGAGTTCCAGCTCCTGCATACGGCGCCGGGGACGTTACGCAACTTGGCAGCCGGCGTATAGTCGCAGGTGATGTTGTTGTGCCGCGCCTTGAAATTCGGTCTCGGCGGGCTGTTGCTGCTGGGGCCCGTGATGTGCGGTCCCGACAAGCCTCCCGTCGCCACCGATCCGGTATTGGAGGCCGCCCTGGCCTGTCCGATGTATGCCAACGCCGGCATCAGCATCGACTGTGCGGGCTATCAGCGCTGGTTGAACAGCCTCGAGTCCCAGGGCGAAGCGCCCGACGCGGAGCTGTTCACGCTGCTCGCTGCCCCCGACAAGAAGCGGCGTTGGCTGGGCGCGGCGGGGCTCCTGCGTCGCGGTCGGGACTTCGTGACGGACACGCGTGTCTTTGACGCCCTCGACCGGGAGCGGTTTGGGCCCGTGGCCATGCTGCTTGGTCAGGCGGCGGCGCGAGTGACCCACGCCGACGCTCCCCGCCGCGCAGCATCCGTGGCGCGGTCTCACCCACTGTCTGCCGCCCGCGCGGCCTTGCTGGGCAGCCTCGCCTTCCACCAGCCCACGGACTGGGCTCGGAAACTCACTGTCGAGCGGTCCACCGAGGACCCTGATTCGACCGTCCGTCAGGCCGCCTGTGCAGGCCTCAAAGCCGCTGGCCACGGGGGTTGCAGCACATCTCAGTAGATCTCGGTCGCGGCCCTGTGGCAGGGTGCGCGGATGAAGTACATGAGAGGGCAATCCGTCACCTGCTCCGCCTGTATTGCCGCCGTGCTGCTGCTCGTCGCGTGCAACGACCCGGTGGAGTTCCCGGTCATCCAACACGACACCGGTGAGGTCACCCCAGGTCCGGATGGGACGTCGAATCCAGACGGTACGGTCACCCCCGATGGCGTGGTCACCGACAACGGCAATCCGCCGGCGGATGTCCCGTTGACTGACGGCACCACGACGCCCGACGGGACGACGACGCCCGACGGCACCGCGACGCCCGACGGGACGACGACGCCTGACGCGGAGCCGGACGTGCCCGTGCCGGACACCACCAAGCCGGTGCTGAACTCGGCGTTCTCCAACAAGCAGGGCATCGTGACGGCCCGCTTCTCGGAGGCCATCGGCGACGGCGCCGAGGTGTTGTCCAACTACGGGATCAAGGCGTCCAACAACCAGACGCTGAACATCCTTTCGGTCACCCAGCACGACAACGCCCCGCAGTACGTCGACCTGGAGGTCGACCAGAACAGCATCAACAGCTCCCTCACCTATACGCTGACGGTCAACAACGTCGCTGACGAGGCGGGCAACACCATCGCCATCGGTCAGAACAAGGCCAAGGTGACCCGGACGCTGTACCTCAACATCGTCTGGCACCAGCACCAGCCGCTGTACCTCGACCCGGTCAAAGACCAGCTCTCGGGGCCCTGGGTGCGCAAACACAGCACCAAGTCGTACTACGACATGACGGCGATTCTGAAGGGCTACCCCGACGTCCACGTCAACGTGAACCTGACGACCGTGCTGCTGCGGCAGCTCATCGAGTACTACGTCGAGCGGATGGGCCCCTATATCGACGTCTACAACAACACCATGGACGTCGCCGGCTTCATGGCGGCCTGGGAGGGCAAGACCGATCCCTGGATCGACTTCCTCCTCAAGCCGACGCCGTCGGCCCAGACCATCACCGAGGAAGAGCTGCTGATGGTGTGGAAGGGACCGTGGACCCTGGTGTCCACGTCGGATCCGATCATGCAGCACTTCCCCGAGTACATCGAACTGCGCGACGCCAACCGAGCCGAGTACGACACCGAGGACTTCCTGGCGCTGAAGATCTGGTTCGAGATCGCCTGGATGGACCCCGACTTCCTCAAGGGACCGGTGGTCTTGCCCGATGGCTCGGTGACCCGGGTCCACGAGTGGCTGAACAAGAACGGCGAGATTTATACCCTCGCGGTTCCGCCGTCGGAGCAGCTGGCGAAGGACCTCGTGATCGAAAACTTCAAGATCATGAACGCCACCATCCCCATCCACAAGGAGCTGTTCTACGACGCGATGGCCGGCAGCGGGCAGGTGGAGGTCACCACCACGCCGATGTATCACCCGATTCTGCCGCTCATCTACGACACCGACTTGATGGGCCAGTCCCAGCCCTTCGACCCCAAGCCCGAGCCGGCCTACAGCTCGCCGATGGATGCTGCGGCGCAGGTGCTGAAGGCGACCCGCTACTACGAGGATATCTTCGGGGTGAAGCCGCGGGGAATCTGGTGCGGTGAGGGGTCGGTCGCCGAGGAGATCGTTCCGCTGCTTGTAGACGCTGGGCTCGAGTGGACTGCGACCGACCACGAGGTGCTCAAGAAGTCGATGAACGACGACAACGCGCCGGTGTGGAAGCCCTACGCCATCGACAGCGGCGGCAGCATCGGCATCGACCCCGACAACTCCATGCTCATCGTGTTCCGCGAGACCTTGCTGAGCGATCAGATGGGTTTTGAGTACAAGACCTGGAAGGGCGAAGACGCGGCTCAGGACTTCATCGACTCGGTGGCGGCCCTGGCGCCCAGCCTGGGCGGTGAGGACCGGCTGCTGAGCATCATCCTCGACGGTGAGAACGCCTGGGAGGCCTACACCCAGGAGCACGACGCCAAGGGCTTCTTCCACGCCCTGTACACGAAGCTGTCCGAGGCTTACGACACCGGCGAGATCGTGACGGTGACGACGTCGGAGTACATCCACGGCAACCCGTCACGCGCCATCCCCGCGCATCCCATCGTCGAGCAGACGGAGATCGAGCCGCTATGGGCCGGCTCCTGGATCGGCGGCACGTTCTCGACCTGGATCGGTGAGCAGGAAGAGAACAAGGCCTGGGAGTACCTGCGCCAGGCACGCAACGACTTGACGGCCAGTGGTCTGGTGCAGCCCAACCCGCTGGCAGTGGCACCCAGCGACGAGAACTCGCTGGCCTACAAGATCTACCGGGCCTTCGACTTCATGTATGCGGCGGAGGGCTCGGACTGGTTCTGGTGGTACGGCGTGGATCAGACCACACCGTCCAACGACGACAGCCCGTTCGACCGGGCGTACCGCTCGCAGCTGTTGGGGATGTACACCTTCATGAACCAGGCGTTGGAGATGCTGGGTCAGCCGACCATCCCGGTGCCCGACTTTGCGCCGCTGATTCAGGCCAAGCCCCAGGCGCTGGACGGCCCGTACGACACCGAGTACCCGGCCCCCCTCATCGACGGCGCCTACATGCCCAACGAGACCGAGTGGAGTCCGCCGGGCGGGTTCTTCTTCGACAGTGACAGCTCGACGGCCATCTCGGCGCTCGACGACATCAACACGGTCTACTACGGCTACGACGCCGACTACTTCTACCTGTCGATTCAGGCCAACGAGGATCTGTCGAGCAAGTTGGGCTCGCAGTACGAGATCCAGATCCTCGTCGACCACAAGAACATCATCGATGCCGACACGGGCGTGACCCAGAGCGACCCGGCCAACCCGTTCACCCCGCCGGGCGAGAACTTCGTGGGTATGAACGTGGCACGCCGTGTGGTGGCCGACTTCTCCAGTGGCACCGCGACGCTGCGGCTGGACGTGGCCAACGGTTCGGGCGGCTGGACCCAGGGCTCCTTGTCGTCGGGCGCCCAGCTCGGTGGACCGCTGTTCGGCGGTGCCATCCTGGAGTTCCGCATCCCGTTTGCCGACCTCAACCTGGCCGGCTCGAGCGACCCTCTGAACTTTTACGTGACCGCTGTGGAAGCCGGAAACACGATCGATGCGGCACCGACGCTCAACCCGCGCCGCGTGTTCGACGACGTGACCAACCTGGTGTTCGTCACGTTCGTGGTGGACACCTCGGGCAGCCAGATTCCGCTGAACGTCCTGAACCTGAAAAACCTGCCCCCGCCGTCCGGTAACGCCAACGTCTACGTGGTGGGCAATCACGACAAGATCGGCGCGTGGATTCCCAACAAAATCGCTCTGTTCGACAGCGGTCAGAACGGCGATGAGACGGCGGGCGACAACTTGTGGTCGTTGACAGTGGGTGTCGCGCGCGGCGAGGTCTTGCAGTACAAATATACGGTCGGTACAGGTACTGACGAGGGACAGTGGCCGGGGACCGAGGAGTTCCCCTTCACCAATCGGCAGTATGTCGTGCCCACTGACCCGACCATTACGGCGGTCATCCTCAACGACGTGCTGGGCGATGACCCCCCGAACGAAAATAGCCTCGGAAACCTCACCGTCGTCACGGAGATCACGGAGTGAAACGTACCCTCTTCACAGTTTTCGCAGTCCTGACGCTGGCCCTGGTCGCATGCGACGACGGCGACGGCAATGGCCCCACCCAGCCCGTCATCAACCCGCCCGACGACCCGAGCAGCGGCGTCGTTCAGCCGGCGATCACGTCCAGCTCGCAGTACAAGTGGTCCATTCCGGACACCGCGCCCGCGGTCAACACCAACTGTGACGCGCCGGACACGGGGATCTACGGGGCCTACGTCGAGTGGAAGGGCTTTGTCCACGACGGCACGACCTACAGCTGCAACGCCTGCCCCGGTGGCCGAGAGCTGTGGCAGGGGACCTGGCGCGCGCAGGCGGCCGACTACGACCCCGTCACGCCCTTTGAAGAGCCCGGCTACGCCGAGCGCCTCATCTTCAACGGCAACCTCTGGACGATGGACATCAACAGCGATGTCGATGGGCAGCATCGCTTCAAGGGCTTCTACTGGTGTGGTCAGAAGCCCGAGGTGAACAACGAGACTGTCATGTTCGTGTTCACCGAGGTCAGCCAGGAGGGCGCCTTCGGCTGGTACACCGGCGGTGCGTTCTCGGTGTCCGTGCTGGAAGGCAGCACCACCGTCAACACCCTGGCGACCTTCTGGAAAGACGGGGTCGACACCAACTTCACCGGTAAGGGCGACTTTTCCGCCACCTACTGCCGTGTCGGGTCCACCGTGACCAACGACGAGGGCGTCAGCAACGCCTGCAACGACCCCTTCCAGTAGGCCTGCAGCCGGGTGCCCGGCTCCGTTCACGCGACCCGCGTCCGGTATCATCCGGAGGCGGGTTTGCTCTTTTCGTACCCGGCCACCCTTGCTACCTTGAATCTTGCGGCCACTGACGGCCGCAGGAGACGGGATACGTGAGCGTGACTAAACGTGCAGGGATCGCACCATTGTACATGGTGGCGACGGTGCTCTTTGTCCTTTCCTTCGCCGCGACGGCGTGTACCGAGGAGCCGGTCGAGCCCATCACGGGCACCGACTCGACTCCCGAGGCCACGCTGAGCGACGAGGGGGGCGGCGGTGATACGGGGACGCCGGATGCCGGGACCCCGGATGCGGTGTCCGACACCACGGCTGAGACCTCTGGGCCGGACACCTCCGGCGACACGCCCCAGGGCGACGGCGGCGACGGAATCAGCGGGACAAAGGCTACGGGTGAGCCCTGCGCCGACCCGAGCGAGTGCGCCTCGGGCCTGTGCGTTTCCACCCTGGACGGCGATGTCTGCGGCGCCAACTGCGACGCTGATGGAGCATGCCCGTCGGGGTGGTACTGCGACGAGGCGAGCAACACCTGCGCGTCTCTGCACACCACCCTGTGCGACCCGTGCACCGGGGCCAGCGAGGACGAATGTGGCCCCTCGGCGTCGGGCGCTCGCTGCGTCGACTTTGATGGCAACGCCACCTTCTGCGCCACATCCTGCGTCGGCGGATGCCCCACGGGCTACGAGTGTGGCGTGGTCACGTTGCTCAGCGGCAGCACGGCCGAGCGCTGCGTGCCCGAGGCGGGGGCGATGTGCATGTGCGACGCGGACGCCATCGCGGCTCAGGCGGAAGTCGTCTGCAGCGCCACCAACGACTTTGGCAACTGCGTGGGAACCCGCACCTGCCTGGACAACGGCGGCTTGACGCCGTGCACCGCCACCGTCCCCGCGGCTGAGGTCTGTGGCGGCGGCGACGAGAACTGCGACGGCTTCGTCGACGAGGAGGACGCCGGCGGCTGCATCGAGTACTTCAAAGACCTCGACAGCGACACCCTTGGCGTCGACGGCGACACGCGCTGCACCTGCCAGCCCGGGGACGTGACCTACTACAGCGCCACCGAGATCGGTGACTGCGATGACGGCGACGCCTCCATCAACGGTTGCACCATCTACTTCGCGGACGTGGACGGCGACGGCTTCGGCGACGAAACCGACACCCAGTGCCTGTGCGTTCCGTCCGCGCCGTACACGTCGACCGAGCCGGGTTGCAACGACAACGGCACCATCACGCCGTGCACGGTCTATCACGCCGATGTGGATGGCGATGGCCTGGGCGACCCCAACGCGTCGCTTTGCCTGTGCACGCCCGACGATACCTTCAAGGTCGAGGACGACACCGACTGCGACGACAGCGAAGGCACCGTCGGTGGCTGCAGCATCTACTACAAAGACGGCGACCTCGATGGCATCGGGCTGACCGATGACGCCCAGTGTCTGTGTGCTCCGACAGTGCCCTACGTGGCGACCATCGGCGGTGACTGCAATGACGGTGAAGCGCTGTCGAAGCCTGGGCTGGCCGAGGTCTGCGGCGACAGCATCGACAATGATTGCGACGGCATTGTCGACGAGGAGAACGCCCAGGGCTGCACCGACTACTTCCTCGACGGTGACGGTGACGGCTTCGGCGTCGACGGTCAGCAGAAGTGCCTGTGCTCGCCGTGGAACAACTACGACGCCACCCAGGGCTCCGATTGCAACGACCTGGATCCCGCCATCTACCCGGGTCAGCCGTGCGGTGAGACCACCTGCAACTTCTTCATCCTCAGCGGCCAGTGCGACGCCGGGACCTGCGGTCCGGGCGGGGAGGCCGCGCCGTGCCCCAACAACCTTGCCTGCCTGAACGCGACCCAGTGCCGCAACAGCTGCTTCGAGAATAGCCACTGCGCGCCGGGCTTCTGGTGTGACGGGGGCAACGGCTGTGTCCCGCTCACCGATGATGGTGGCGCCTGCACCCAGGGGCAGGAATGCTCCTCGGGCTACTGCAGCAACAACTTCTGCTGCGCCTACGGCAACTGCTGTGACGGCAACGACAGTACCTGCGACGACGGCAACGCCTGCACCGACAACACCTGCGACGCCAACTTCGTGTGCCAGGCGTTCAACAACACGGATGTTTGCGAGTCGGCCAGCTGCAGCGGCGACACCTGGACCAACGAGAAGACCTGCCAGAACGGTCAGTGTGTGGGGGGCGGCGCGACCCAGGATTGCGGCGTGGCCGACACGGTCTGCAGCACAGGAACCTGCGACGCGGCCGGCGGCTGCAGCGTCGAGCCCATCGCCAGCGGTACGGAGTGCGCTGCGGCGGCCTGCGTGGGCTTCGAGCAGGTCGCTGCGAAGACCTGCGACGGTGCCGGGACCTGCAACCAGGGCGGCGCCAGCACCCTCTGCGCCAACAGCTTCGCCTGCAATGGGGCCGGCACGGCGTGCCGCACCAGTTGCAACAACGACAACCACTGCCAGCCCGATGCCTATTGTTCGGGTAGCAGCTGCATCCCTCAGAAGGGGCTTGGCGAAGCATGCAACGACGACGACGAATGCTACCTGGCCAGCTGCACCGATGGCTTCTGCTGTGACGGGTGTTGCGACTACGGGACGGTCGGGGGGAGCGACTACCCACAGGCGATGGAGATCTGCGGGGCGACGAACGTCTCCACCGAGGGCATCGGCGCGTGCCGTCGGGTGACGGGCAGCTTCGGCACCAACAATCCCATCCTCGGTGCCGGCATGGTGCAGCTGTCCTCGGGCGAGGCGGCCACTGGGGGTCAGGAGTCGGGCGACAGCGAGACGAACGGAAACACCGGCGCAGACCCGGACAACAGCACCAACGACGACGTCTTCGACCTCTGCGGATTCACCATCACCCTGGTGGTGCCGCAAGACGCCCTCGGCTTTGCCTTCGACTTCATCTTCTTCAGCACCGAGTTTCCCGAGTTCGTCGGCTCGAGCTTCAACGACAGCTTCAACGTCATGATGACGAGCTCCAACATCAACGGGAACATCAGCTTCGACAACGAGGGCAACCCGATCAGCATCAACAACGTGCTGCTCGACCCCTCTGCCACTACCGAGTTGGTGGGCACCGGCTACGACCTGGTGGATGGCGGTGGTGACCCTGATGGAGGTACCACGGGCTGGCTGACCACGACCGTGCCGGTCGTGCCAGGCGACACCATCACGCTGCGCTTCGTCATCTACGACGAGGGCGACGACATCTACGACAGCGACGTTCTGATCGACAACTTCCGGTGGCTGGACGTGACGCCAGGTACCGGGCCTGTCACTCAGTAGCGCCTGAAACGATTCACCTTCTCATCGATTCGCCAAGGACCAAGGAACCATCGATGCAGATGCATGCTGCAAGCTTGCTGCGCCCTCTGGCGCTCACCGCGTCACTCGGGATGCTGGCTCTCGGGGCCTGTACGACCGAGCCCGAGATCGTCTACGAGTGCCAGCCGGGGTACGTTTGCTTCCCCGAGGGGCAGATCCCGGCAGACATTCTCGGAGGCGGCGGCAATGACGCCACGGGCACGCCGGACGGCACGGGCACACCGGACGGCACGGGCACGCCGGACTCCACCACGGGGCCTGACACCAGCGCCGACACGGGGCCCGGTGACAATGGTGGAACCGGCGACGCTCCGGTCGAGGACATCGTCATCGAGCCCGGCGCGTTTGGCGCGCCCTGCAACACCAACGGCGACTGCAACAGCGGTTGGTGCGTGGAGGGGCAGGCGGGCTACATCTGCACCAAGACGTGCGTCGAGGAGTGCCCCGACGGGTTCGACTGCAAGTCAATCTCCAGTGGCGGTGGTGACCTCGTCTTCCTGTGCGCGCCGCGCATCAAGAAGCTGTGCACGCCGTGCTCGGACGACAGCCAGTGCACCGACGGCGGCTGCCTGACCATCGACGGCTCGCGGCAGTGCTCCTACAGCTGCACCACCGACGAGGATTGCCCGGGCGGCTTCGGTTGCATCGCCGACCCCGATCCCGAGCACACCGGCAACTACTGCGTGCCCAACAGCGGCAGCTGCACCTGCACCCCCGTCTTCAACGGCGGTCAGCGCAGCTGCGAGGTGAGCAACGGACTTGGCACCTGCTTTGGCGTGGAGACCTGCGAGCCCGAGACTGGCTGGAGCGGCTGCAGTGCGGCACCCGCGACCGACGAGCTGTGTGACGGCCTGGACAACGACTGCGACGGCTTCATCGACGAGGATCTGCCCGAGTCCCAGCCCTGCCTCAACACCGTCGACGGTGTCGGTAGCTGCGCCGGCACCGAGGTCTGCTTTGGTCCCGCAGGCTGGGTGTGTCAGGCGGCGACGCCGGAGGTCGAGACCTGCGACTTCAAAGACAACGACTGCGACGGCCAGACCGACGAGGACTTCAAGGTCGACGACCAGTATGCCAGCAACGAGCACTGCGGCACCTGCAACGCCAGCTGCGACTTTGGCTTCCCCAACGCCGCCGAGACCAGCTGCGGCCTGTTCGGCGGTTCGCCCCAGTGCAAGGTCGACACCTGCGAGCAGGGCTTCAGCAAGATCAACGACTTCCAGTGCGTGCCCAACGTCGCCAGCATCTGCCAGCCCTGCGCCACCGATGACAACTGCCTCGGCGACGGCGCGGCCTGCATCAGCCTGGCCGAGGGCACCTTCTGCAGCCAGGCCTGCAGCGCGCCCACCGACTGCCCCTCCGGCTATGAGTGCCAGGACGTCGGGGCCACGTCCAATCAGTGCGTTCCGGTCTCGGGCTCCTGCTCCTGCGACGGTACCAACACCGACCTGAGCCGCGCCTGCAGCGTCACGTTCACGCCTCCGGACCCCCAGCAGCCGGCCTACACCTGCAACGGCTTCGAGCAATGCACCGCCGATGGTTGGGGCGCCTGCGGGCTGCCCACCGAGGAGTGCGACAACGTCGACAACGACTGCGACGGCGAGATCGACGAGGACTTCAAGACGCCTTCGGGGCAGTACTTGCTGGTCGAGCACTGCGGTGGCTGCGGCATCTCCTGCCTGGCGCTGAGCCCGCAGTTCGCCGACCCCATCTGCGACACCTCGACGGGTGTCGCCCAGTGCGGTTTCGAGTGTCAGGATGGCTACTTCAACGTCAACGGTCTGGCCGACGACGGCTGCGAGTGCTCGCCGACCGGCACGGACGACCTCGCAGGTGACGGCGTGGACTCCAACTGCGACGGCATCGACGGCGAGATCGACAACGGCGTCTTCGTTGCAAAGAACGGCGACGACCTCAATGTCGGCACCATCGACTCACCGCTGCTGACCATCGACGAAGCCATCGCCAGAGCCGTCAGCTACGGAGTGCGTGATGTGTACGTAGCCACCGGTGTTTACTCCGAGAGCATCGTGTTGGAGGACGGAATCGGCGTCTTCGGTGGGTACTCATCCGACTTCCTCGAGCGCGACATTCTGCTGTTCGAGACCGCCATCGTCGGCCAGGACGGAACCCCGGTGGCACCCGGTGCGGTCAGCGCTGTGGACGTCGGCGCCTCCGGTGCCGCGGCCTCCACCATCATCGACGGATTCACCATTTTCGGCGCGAACGCGGCGAACACGGCTGGCGCCAATAGCTATGCCATCTACGTCCTCAACGGTGGCAGCAACCTGGAGATCCGCAACAACCGGATCTTCGGCGGTGCAGGCGGTGCCGGTGGCATCGGTTTCAAGGGCAATGATGGCGCCGATGGCGTCGACGGAACCTCGGGTCAGGACGCCTACGACGTCAATAAGTTCACCAGCAACAACAGCCGCTCCTGCACCAATGGTGCCGATGGTATCGACGGTGGCGCGGGCGGCGGGCTCAGTTGCGGGTCCAACAACGTCTCCGGAGGGGCCGGTGGTGGGGCCCGTTGCCCGAGCTACAACGCTGCTCCCCCAGGCGCCAGTGATGGCGACAGCGGCCAGGGTTCTGGCGCGGGAAGCGGCGGCGACGGTGGCTACGGCGCTCAGATCAACACCGCCAACGATTGTGGCTTCTGTGCCGTTCCCGATAATGGCCCCATGGCGGGCGGTCTTGGGCTCGGCGGACAGCCCGGAGTCTTCGGCGCCGGAGGCGAGGGTTGCGCCCAGCCGGATGGCCAGGTGGTCAACGGTCACTGGCAAGGGTTCAACGGCGGCGACGGCGGCGATGGTGCTGACGGCTCTGGCGGCGGCGGCGGTGGTGCCGGCGGCGGTGTGGACGTGCTGGCTCAGCAGTGTGTGGGGGCCAGCGGGCTGGACCCGGATATCGACGGCATCGACGTTGGCGGCTCAGGCGGCGGTGGTGGCTCCGGTGGTTGCCGGGGGACCTCGGGCAGCGGCGGCTCTTCGGGCGGCGGCAGTTTTGGCATCTTCATCGTTTACGCCAGCGGCGCTTCGGAGGTTCCCGTGGTCACCGGCAACACGGTCCGCCGCGGCAGCGGTGGCGCCGGTGGTGGTGCCGGTGGCGGCGGCGCCGGTGGCGTCGGTGGGTCGGGCGCGGCCGGCGGTGCCTCGGGCGAGGGCGACTTCACCACGTTCTGCGCCCGTGGTGGCGCCTCCGGCGGCGACGGCGGACAGGGTGGCCACGGTGGTGGTGGCGGCGGCGGCTGCGGTGGCGCCAGCTACGGTATCTACGTGGACACCGCGGGGGGCTCGGCCAGCTTCTCGGGCCCCTACAACGCCGACAACGGCTTCATCCCCGGTGGCCAGGGTGGCGTAGGCGGTGCCGGTGGCTCCTCGCCGGGCAACTCCGGCACACCGGGCCAGCAGGGCGCTTCGGCCGACACGAACTTCTAGGAGACGCTTGGTCGTGACCGCGGGTTGACCCGGTCACGGCCGGGGTCCGGCCGAGCTGGTGGTTCTGGACCTACGGTCCCACGGCCCCCGACCGCGCCTGCACCGCGCATCTCGACCGGGCTTTCGGCCGGCCCCGACCCCGCCGTGACCTGCCCAGCTACCGCCGGGTCTTCTCTTTCAACCGCGCCCACCAGGACCGCTTCTTCGGAGCGTCTTCCCCGTGAGCCCCGACGGGCGCGGGCGTGTTGGCTCCACCGACCGTGGTCCATCGCTCCAACAGCGCTCCGGCGTCCGTCGGCCGGTCCTCGGGCTTCACGCGCATCGCCGCCTTGATCGCCTCCACCATGTGGGGCGGCAGATCGGGGACGAGCTCCTCGATGGGGGTGTATTGGCCAAGGTGGATGTTGGCCAGCAGCGTCATGAGGTTAACGCCCTTGAACGGGCGTTTGCCGCTCATGACGAAATACAGCAGTGCCCCCAGAGAGAAGACGTCGGCGCTCTTGGTCACGCAGCTGGCGTCTTCGATCTGCTCGGGGGCCATAAACGCCGGGGTCCCCATCATCGTGCCGGTGGAGGTCAGGCCGGTGGCGATCTGGGTCTCCAGCTTCACCAGCCCGAAGTCGCTGACCTTCGGCACCAGCCGGCCGTCCTCACAACGCTCGACAAGGATGTTGGCGGGCTTCAGGTCGCGATGGATCCAGCCATCGTCGTGGGCGACCTTCACTCCCTCCAGGATTTTGGCGCCCAGTCGGGCGCGCGCCTCGATGTCGAGCGTGTCCGCCTTACAGAGAGTCCCGAGGTCCGGTCCCTCGACGTAATCCATGATCAGCGCCGGCAAACCTTCGTAGTGAAGAATGGCATCCACATGCACGACGTTGGGGTGGAAGATGGAACTCTGCGCCGCTCCCTCCAGCAACATCCGGGTCTTGCCCTTGGCATCCGCCTTCAGCAGCTTCAGCGCGTGTCGCTTGCCCGTCTCCGTGTGAGAGACCAGGAAGACCGTGGCCATCGAGCCTTCGCCGAGTTGGGACTCGACCCGATACGTGTCGACGATGGTTCCAGGTTGCAGGGGCATGCAGCCGAGTATACGCCGCATGCCCCTGACGTCATCAGGAGTCACCGGCAAGCAGCTTGTCAGCGCTCAACGCAGTGGTCAGGCCACCCCCGCCGAGGACCACCCGCAGCTCGTCGACCTGCCGGGCGACCTCCTTGAGGGCCTCCAGCTCCTTGAGCCGCACCAGCGACGGGTTGTCCGCCATGACCTTCGCTGCCTGGGCCATTTGACGGGTGTCCGCCGCCTCCTGACGCCGCAGGATCAGTGCGGCGCTAGCCGTGCTGAGCTGCCGGAGCCCGAAGGGCGATACATCTGAACGATTCCAGGCGCTTTGGCCAAGGGGGCGGCGAATGCCGACCTCTTGGTCATGTTGCGTTTGATCGCCGCCGAGGCCGCCTCCTTTTCAGCCGCGATGACGCGGTTGAGCAGGGCCTTCATGTCACCTGGCAGGACAATGTCCTTCACACCCACCCGCTTGACGGTAACACCGATGGTCTCTGCCTCGGGGCCGATCTTGTCCGCCAGGTAGGCGTTCATGGCATCGCGTCCCTCGAGCAGCTCATCCAGCGTGACACCGGCGACGTAGTCCCGCACGGCCAGCTGGACCATCAGGTACAGCGAGGCGCGCACGTCCGCCACGGCGTGTACCGTCTTGGGCAGGTCCGCCGGGGCGTACTCGACGGTCATCGACAGCCGCAACGATACCTTGTGTTCTCCCTATGTTGGGGGGCTGACAAACGGATGGGTGGCCCTTGGCCGTCGGGCCCGGGCGCGCAGAGCACGGGTGTTGACCACCAGCGCCGGGCGACGCCACGCGCTCGCACGGAGGCGCGCGGGCCAGGGAGGTCGAAGGGGGCGTCTCGAGAGGGGCACCGCTGCGGATGCGGCGGTGATGGTCAGGAGCGGCCCCGACGCCTGCTCGGCTGCGGGGTCCGTCGGGCGGTCAGGTCAGGGAAAAAGGAGCCTTCCTGCCAGACATGGGCCCGACGGCTTCGGACCGGCACAGAGTTTTCCATCAGGAACCCGACTATCTCATCGGAGGAGATGGTTGGACGCTGGGATGCGCAGCCCAGTGTGGTACACCGTCACCACAGCGGCGGCGTGGTGGCGCCAAAGCGCTGCCGCCGGAGGGATTCGAACCCTCTTGTCCAGGCACCGGCATCCGCCATCGGAACGCGCCCGCCGAACACGGCCGCGAGACCCTGACGCCGAGTGCCCGGGGGGAACCCCCGGCGTGGCGTTCAGCGGGACGCGACCGCGCGGTGGCGCGCCGCGGGCCTGGCTGTGTCACGTGCGGCCCGACGGATGTCGATGAGGCTTGGTCTGTCGTCATTGCTCCGGGGTTTGGGGCGGAAAACAAAAAGGCCGCGCGCAGCTTGAGCTGCGGGCGGCCTGGGTATCGGAAGTGTGCGCCGAACCTAGGTACGGCCGGCGACCGGTCAAGGGGGCAAACGGGTGGTTGTGGGGCCCGAGCCGACCCATTAGTCTTCGCCCATGGCGGAGATACGACTGGCGGAAATCCTCAACGACAACGCCTGGGACCTGCGCGAATCGCTGGCCAAGGCGGTGCGCAACACCATGGGCCGCAACGTCGACTTCGACGAGCACGATCTCTACCAGGCCTTCGAGGATGCGGTCCGCTGGCGGTTCCGCACGTGGGTCCAGGTCTCCGACGGAAACGTACGCACGCCGCCTCCCGAGGACGCTTCATGACAGCGGCCGCTCGCGCTGCGGTCGTCATGGCCATCGGGGCGCTGCTCCTGCTGCTGTCGGCGTGCGGAGACGATGCTCCTGTTCCGGCACCGACTCCGACTCCGGACGCGAGCACCGATACGGCCGCAGATGGGGTCGCACCATCCGCCGGCGAGTTTCCGACCACCCTCGCCGACCAGCTTCAGGCGACGCTGGACGCCAGCTTCGAGGCCGTCGACACGCCAGGTGTCGCCATCGGCGTTCGGCACCCCAATGGATCGTGGTGGTCCAGCGGGGCTGGCTTCGCCAATACCGCCGACGGAGAAGCGGCCACCGCCGAGCATGGATTCCGCGTCGGCAGCATCACCAAGACCATGACGTCAGCCACCGTGCTGCTCCTCGCTCAGGACGGCCTGGTGGATCTCGACTCACCCCTTGATGACTACGTCGACGGGTTCTCTTTGGGCCCGGCGGTGACCCTCAGAGCACTGCTGACGCACTCCAGCGGGGTCTTCAACTACACCGACGACTACGCCTTCATCGGCTACTCGACCGAGCCCTGGACGCCGACCCAGATCATCGACTGGGCCCTGGAGCATGACTGGGAGTTCGCGCCCGGCGAGGGCTCCAAGTACTCCAACACCAACTTCTACCTGCTCGGGATGGTCATCGAGGCGGTTGCCGGAAAGCCCTATCATGAGGTCGTCCGGGAGCGGTTGCTCGAGCCAGAGGGCCTTTCCCGGACGTTCCTCGACGAGTTCGAGGCGGAGAGCACGCCACGGGCTACAGGCTACGTCGTCACCTCCGACGTCAGCGGCGGCATCGATATGCGATGGGCCTGGGCCGCCGGCGGGATGGTGTCCACGGTGGCCGACCTGTGCCACTGGCTGCAGCGCGTGTTTCGGGAGGATGTGCTCGCAGAGGCACGCCGTGACGACATGCTGGCCCGACACGTCCTGCCCGATGGCACGACCACGGTCTATGGTCTCGGTGTGCAACACCTCAGTCGGGCCGGTGTCCGGCTCGTGGGGCACACCGGCTCGACCATGGGCTTCAAGGGCGAGGCCTTCGTGCACCGGGAATCCGGGGCTTGCGTCGCGGTTGTCACCAACAACTTCGTATCCGACCAGACCGAGCTGACCCGCCCAGTGTGGCAGGTGCTCAAGGATACCCTCGGGTTGGAGTAGCCGACCCTTTCCATGACTGGGGTTCGGCTTTGGGCTATCGTCCCCTCAATGGTTGCCCAAAGCCCAGAGCGCGAGCTCGTCGAGGGGGCGCCCAGCACGACGTCTGCTGAGAAGTCGTCGCGCCAGAGGCCGGCCGGGATAGCCGCACTCCTCGACGCCAAGCGCTACATCGTCGGACCGCTCTACGACTGGTGGCTCTTCCTCGGACCGCCAACCCTGGCGGTCGTCCTGGGCTTCATCGTGTCGGAGACTCCGGCCGCCCACGAAGAGATCGACTTCCACGGCTATGAGCAGTCCATCTCCGCGCTGCTCCTGGGCATTTTTATCCACGCCCACCTCTTCGCGGTCTTCTTCCGCAGCCACGGTAACGGGACGATCCGCAAGCTCTACCCCGGTCGGTTCCTGCTCGCTCCGGTGCTGCTGTTCACCGGGATGATGCTCAACGACGTCTTCATGGTGTCCATCTCGGTGCTGGCGACCTTCTGGGACGTGTACCACTCGGGGGCTCAGACGTTCGGCTTCGCGCGGCTGTACGACATGAAGGCGGGCAACGACCCGCTGGTGGGGCGCAAGCTCGACTTCTGGCTCAATCAGCTGTTGTACGCCGGGCCCATCATCGGCGGCGCGACCATGCTCGACCACTTCGAGGACTTCAACGAGTTCAAAGCGGTCGACCTCGACTTCTTCGAGAAGGTTCCGGCCTTCATGACCGCCGAACAGGGCTATTTCACCTGGTCGATCCTCATCGTGGGTGGCCTGTTCCTGGTCTATTACCTGTACGCCCAATGGCGCTTCACCAAGCAGGGGTACACCGTGTCCCCGCAGAAGGTGTTCCTGCTGGTCACCACCGGGGCCTGCTCCATCGTGGTCTGGGGCTTCAACACCTGGGGCGAGGCGTTCCTCATCATGAACGCGTTCCACGCCCTGCAGTACTTCGGACTGGTGTGGGCCAAGGAGCGCCCCACCATGCAGAAGATGCTCGGCATGGACGGACAGGGGGCGTGGAAGCGGGCGTTGACGTGGGTCGTGTTCATCGCGCTGACGCTGGGCTATGGCTACTGGGCAGAGGCCGCTGACAGCGACGTGCGGGCCTTCGTGGCCATCACCCTGGTCGTGAGCATCATGCACTTCTGGTACGACGGCTTCGTCTGGTCCGTCCGCAAAAAGCAGGTCTGACCCCCACCGCGTGACGTACGTCTCCTCGATGCGTCGCCATCGCCCGGAGCGCAGTCCGGGGGGGCCTGGCCCCGGGCGATTCCATAGGTTCACTGAGACATCTCGGTGCCGGGGAACCTTTGGCTCTGTGAGCCGTGATACCCGGTGTCCATGGCTTGCCGAGGTTCACGATTCTTGCGCCCTTTGTGGGTCCTTGCCGCGCTGCTCGTGTGGCCGTGGCCAGCGCATGCCACATGTTGGAGCAAGGTGGTCGGGCAGCTGCGCGTGAACGTTCGGACGAGGCATGTCGTCCTTAATGCCGACCGCCCGGGTGGTCGTGCGACGCGAACGCGCCTGGTGCGTTGCCGCGACGGAAAGACTGCCGGCTGCTACCGCGCAGTCGAGGAACGCAGATTCAGACTGTGGGGACAGGTCTCCAGTGTCTACACACTGGGCTCGCATGGCCGGCTATGGGTCGTGAGTCGAGAGCGTCCCGGCGGCGTGCGCGAACACTTCATCGCGACCACACCCAGCGGCGGCATTCGTTGGCGTAGGACGTGGAAGCGACATCGTCGGCAGGTCGTCCCAACCAGGGTGGCTGTGGGGCCGCGCCACCTGGTCCTGGTGCGATCGATGCGCATGGACCAAGGGGTTGTCGAGGTGAGGCTCGCGGTGCACGGCCTCCGCGACGGACGGCGCCGATTCGCTGCCAAGGCCCAGCTCCGTGGCCACCATTCCCTCGCGTTCCACGATGCGACCAGCAAGAGCTTCAGGTTTCGGGTCCGCGATCACTATTGTGGCTTTTAGCGCCGCTTGCTCGTCCTAGGCTTTCGAGAGCTCCCGCAGGATGCCGCGCTCGAGGATGGTGGTGAGCTGCTCGGATCTGAGCCGCATCTCCAGAATGGTTGGCAGCAGTTCCCGTAGCGGCTCAAGACGTTCATCTTCGGCTGAGCCCAGCGACAGCATACGCATCGACCAGTCGGGGAAGATGCGGCCGGCCGCGATGCTCCTGTCCAGCACCAGCACATCGGTGTGCCGCGGGTCGGCGTCGATGGTCTGGTACAGCGTCGTGACCTCGCTCTCGGGGCCCTCGATGATTTGGTAGAACAAGCCGCCGGTGCTCACCAGAATGCCGGTGACTCCCAGGCGTGCGTTCTTGGCCTGCGCATGCTTGACCAGCGCGGTGACCCCGGCAGGAGTCATGGGGCGCGTGTGGCGGCTGACGTACTTGATGCGGAGAAGGGCCATGACGTCAGCGTACCAAAAAACCGCTATAGTCTTTGTCGTATGGCTCCAGATTCCCTGCCTTCCGGCGTGTGTCCACGGTGCGGTGCCCTCGGTACCGTGCCCCAGCCGTGCCTCACCGGCAGTTGTGCGCAGCAGGAAATACGCCTTATCCCGCAGGGGTATGCGAGCCGCGATGGCGCTTCGGACCCCCTGGTGGGGCGTTTCATCGACGGCTACCTCGTCGTGGGTGTGCTCGGCGCAGGCGGGATGGGGGCGGTGCATCTAGCCATCGACCCGGCCATTGGGCTGAAGGTTGCGCTCAAGACGCTGTTCGTTGCCGAAGCCTGGAAGGACCACGAGGAGAAGCTCCGAACCCGGTTTCTGGACGAAGCCCGCGCGCTGGCTCGCATCCACCACCCCAACATCGTTCGCATCCACCGTTACGGGCAGGTGGACGGGACACCGTACATGGCCATGGAGCTGGTCCATGGCGGGCGGACCCTGGCCGACGACATGGACAAGCGTATCGCCGCTGGCTACTGGTTCCAGCGGCCCGAGGTGATGCGCATCATGGGGGAGCTGCTTGCCGGCCTTAGCGCGGTGCATGCCGCCGGGGTCGTCCACCGGGACATCAAGCCCGAGAACATGATGCTCCAGCCCGTCGAGGGCCTGCCCGACATGGTTCGGCTGGTGGACTTTGGGGTGGCGGCCCTGTTCGGCACCGGCAAGCCCGACAACGAGTTGGCTGGAACCCCGGAGTACATGGCTCCCGAGCAGCTCCTGGGGGCACCCGTGGGACCGTGGACGGACCTCTACGCCTGTGGAGTGGTCGCTTACGAGATGCTGACCGACAAGCGGCCGTTTCCCTTCGACCATCGGGACACCCTCCTGATGGCCAAGATGGACCCCAACTACCAGCCCACCTCGCCCCTGGTGGGGGGTGGGTATCCGCCCGAGTTGCTGGCATTCCTGGCCAAGGCCTTGAGCTACGACCGGCGCCAGCGCTACGCGACCGCCCAGGAGTTCCGCGCCGGCCTCAAGGAAGCCATCGATGCCTTCAACGTCTCCGCCACGTTGTTTCGTCAGATGGGTGCCGGCAGCGCTGCGTCCAACGCTGCTTTTCAGAACTGGCTGGCAGGGGAGCGCCAGCGCCTCGAGGACAAGCGGCAGTCGCTCGAGCCCAAGGTCCGCAAGCCGACAGGCAAGCACATAGCGGTGGTGCGCGAAGAGCAGGCAACGCCGATGCTCAAACCCAGCGACATCCCAAAGAAGTAACGGGACTTCTGGGGTATGATGAGGGCGTGAAACCCGTTCTAGCCCGAATCGTTGTCCCCCTCTTCATCTCACTGAGCCTGCTGGCGTGCGCCTCAAACGCCTCGGCGTCGGATACCGACGCGACGGCGGATGCGCCAAGCGGCGATACGACCGCCGATGACGTTGTCACCGACGGGGGACCCGACCTGCCGCCTCCGGATGGGCTCGCCGGCCACTGCGTGACCAACATTGGCCCGCCCCGGGTCGAGCAGGTGGCGCCAGGTCTGTACGTCGCGATCGGCTACGACCTGGCCAATACCATTCTGTTGACGACGAGCGCCGGCCACGTGGTCATCGATGTCTCGATGAGCCCCACACGCGCCCAGGAGGCCAAGGAGGCGCTGTTCGCGGTGGTGCCCACGGCGCCCGTCCACACCATCATCTACACCCACAGCCACATCGACCATGTCGGCGGGGCGTCGGTCTGGGTCGAGGCGGGGACCCAGATCTGGGCGACCGACGTGCTGATGAAGAACTTCCTGAAGCAGTACGGCGCCTTCCGTACTGCCGAGACGGAGCGTGCGCGGCGGCAGTTCGGGCAGCACGTCAGTGACGAGGAGTTGCCCTGCAGCGCGCTGGGCCGAAAGACCGATTTGTTGGCAGCGCTTTCCACCGGTTTTGTGCAGCCGACCCATACGTTCTCGGGGTCGACGACGTTGACCGTCGGTGACCGCACCATCGAGCTGGTGGAGGCCCATGGAGAGACCGACGATCAGCTATTCGTATGGATCCCCGCGCTCGAAGCGCTGATGCCGGGAGACAACTTCTACGCCGCGTTCCCGAACCTCTATACGATTCGCGGAACCAGCGCCCGGCCCATCGACGAATGGATCGCCAGCCTCGACGCCATGCGCGGTCGGAACCCGGCGCTGCTGTTGCCCAGCCACACTATCCCGCTGACTGACCGCAGCACCATCGCGCTGGCCCTTCGCGACTACCGCGACGCCATCCAGTTTCTGCGTGACGAGGTCGTCCGAGGCGCCAACCAGTTGGAGCCGCTCGATGCGATGGTGGGGCGGGTGAAGCTGCCCGACCACCTGGCCACCTCGCCCTACCTGGCGGAGCTCTACGGTCAGGTCGATTGGTCCGTCCGAGCCATCTACAACCAGGAGCTCGGGTGGTTCGATGGGCGCGCCGACCAGCTCTATCCGCCGGACAACCTCCAGATGCGGGAGATCGAGCTGATGGGAGGCGCCGCGGCGGTACTGGCTGCGGCCGACGCGGCCCTTGCGGGGAACGACCCGCGCTGGGCGAGTCACTTGCTGGGCAAGCTTCGTGACAGCGGCGCCATGACCATCGACGACCTCTCGGGGCGTCTGGCGCAGTCCTATAAGGCCATCGCCGCGGGTGTGGAGAACACGAACGGACGCGGATACCTGTTGGAGCGCGCCTACGAGCTCGAGGGCGGCGACACCACGAACCCGCCTCCGACCATTGGTCAGGGCTTGCTCGACGCGCTGCCAGCGTCGCTCATCTTCAGCTTGCTGCCGAGCCGACTCAAGGTCGCGGACACCCTCGACGTCGAGTCGTCGCTCGTCATCCAGCTGTCCGATGGCGAGGACTGGTTCATCACCGTTAGGCGCGGCGTGGCCGAGGTGGTGTCGGGGACGGCGCTGCCAGGGACGCCGGACCCCGTGACGACGGTGCAGACCAGCTCATCGACGTGGGTCTCGCTATCGCTTCAGGTGCTCGATCCCGCTACAGCGGTCGCAGAGGGCTCGCTGGTGGCGGACGACCTGTTGGCGGTGCTGACGTTCCTGGGCTACTTCGAGCAGGGCATCTGACTTAACCGACGTTGAGCTGTCGGCGGGGCTTTGAATCGCCAAGGTCGCCAAGGCGCCAAGACGCCAAGGGATTGGCCCTGGTGTCTCATCGCTGGTGCACAACGGAGATCATCCCTCATGCGACTCCAGAAAGAAGGGAGGCTCGTTACCCCCTCCTCCCTTGGCGCCTTGGCGCCTTGGCGACCTTGGCGATTATCAAGACGCTCAGGATTGCGGCAAGGCACCGGATTCAGGAGCAAGGGCATCCGTCCACAGCTCGGGCAGTAGGTGGATGAACGTCTCGTCCCCGGGTGCCCAGCTCAGCGTGTCCAGCTGGTCGAGGCCGACCTTCTGGGCGTCGTCGTGGTCCACCAGCTTCGCGCTCGGGTCCGTGTCGACATGGACCCGGTAGAAGGCGATATCGAACGGCTTGCCGGGCGCGTGCATGGCCTGACGCTCGTGGATCTTAGCGCCCACGGTCGCGACGACGGACAGCTCCTCGGCCAGCTCGCGGGCCAGCGCGGCTTCATCGGTCTCCCCCGGCTCGACCTTGCCGCCGGGAAACTCGTACAGGCCCGCGTGGGCCCGGCCCGGTCCGCGCCGGAAGGCCCATACGGCGGGCGTTGCGTCGCGGCTGTCAGCTTCGATGACCGCCGCGACCACCCGCATCAGTAGTTGACGCTCTCGCCGAAGGCCTGACCGACCGCCTCGTGGAGCGCCTCGGCCAGGGTCGGGTGGGCGTGGATGGTGCCCAGGATCTCGGCCTCCGTGGCCTCCATCGAGCGGGCCAGCGTCATCTCGGCGATGAGCTCGGTGGCCCCGTAGCCGATGATGTGGCAGCCCAGCAGCTCCCCCGTCCCCTTATCGAACAACACCTTCACGAACCCGTCTTTCTCGTCGATAGCCAGGGACTTGCCGCTGGCCATGAACGGGAACTTGCCGACTCGGTAGTCGAGCCCCTGCTCCTTGCACGTCTCCTCGGTCAGGCCAACGCTGGCGACCTGAGGCTCACAGTAGGTGCAGTTGGGGATGTTGCCGTAGTCGATCGGCTTGCCGGCGTGACCCGCGATGCGCTCGACGCAGTGCACGCCCTCGGCGGAGGCCTTGTGGGCCAACGCTGGCGCTCCAGCGCAGTCGCCGATGCTGTAGATGCCGGGCGTGGTCGTCTTGAGGTCGGCGTCGACCTTGATGACGCCGCGGTTCAGCTCGACGCCACACTCCTCGAGGTTGAGCCCCTCGACGTTGGAGACGATGCCGATGGCGATGAGGGCCTTGTCGAACTCGACGGTCTCGCCCTCGTCGCTGCCGACCTTCTTGATGGTCGCCGTGACCCCGTTTTCGGTCAACTTGATGTCGGTGGCGATGGCGCCGGTGCGGACGTCGATGCCGTACTTGTCGAAGGACCGACCCAGCGAGGCGCTGATCTCCTTGTCCTCGATGGGCAGCAGCCGGTCCATCATCTCGACCTGGGTCACCTTGGACCCGAACGAGTTGAAGAAGTAGGCGAACTCACACCCAATGGCGCCGCCGCCGACGATGAGGATGCGCTCGGGCATCTCGTCGACCACCAGCGCGTTGCGGTAGTTCATGATCTTGTCGCCGTCGAACTCGAGTCCGGGCAGTGCCCGCGCCCGCGCCCCCGTCGCGACGATGATGTGTTTGGCCTCGAGCTTCTGCTCACCCTCGGCGCCCTTGACGACGACCAGACCGGGCCGATCCAGCCGGGCCTCGCCCTCGACGTGGGTGACGCCGTACTTCTTGAACAGGCTTCCGACGCCCTTGTTCAGGCGTCCAGCGACCTTCCGGCTGCGCTTGATGACCTGCTCCCAGTTCACCTCGATGTCGCCGTTGACCGTGAAGCCCCACTTCTTGCCGTGGTTCAGCTCCCGGTACAGTTTGGCCGTGTGCAGCAGCGCCTTGCTGGGGATGCATCCCCAGTTCAGGCATACGCCCCCGAGCTCGGCGCGCTCGATGCACGCCACGTTCATGCCCAGCTGCGACGCGCGGATGGCCGCCACGTAGCCGCCCGGACCGCTTCCGATGACCACCAGGTCGTACTCGGCCATATCGGCCTCCTGTCAGGTGAGTTGCGGGTGCAACTTCGACGCTCGCGCGCGCCGAGGGTTGTTACAGCAGCAGGTTCAGCGGCCGCTCTACGACGGCCTTGAAGTCGCGCAGGAACTCGGAGCCGGTCGCGCCGTCCACCGCGCGGTGGTCGCAGGACATGGTCACCGTCATGCGGTAGCCCACAGCCAGCTCGCCGTCCGCGTTGACCACGGGCTCCTTGCGCAGGCCACCGACCGCCATGATGCACGAGGCGGGCGGGTTGATAATGGCCGTGAAGTGTTCGATCCCGTACATGCCCAGGTTCGACACCGTGAAGCTATTGCCGGTGTACTCGTGAGACTCCAGCTTGTTGTCTCGAGCGCGGCCAGCCAGGTCACGAATCTCCAGCGCCATGTCGACGAGGCTCTTCTGGTCGGCGTCGCGCACCACGGGGGTGATGAGTCCACCGTCGATGGCCACCGCGAACCCGATATGAACCCCGCCGAACATGCGGATCTGGGTGCCTTCCCAGGCGGCATTGACCTTGGGGTGGTCCTGCAGCGCCACCACGCAGGCTCGCATGACCAGGTCGTTGTAGCTGATCTTCACCTGGTCCTGGCTGTCGTTGATCTCCTTGCGGAGGGCGACGAGCCGGTCGCAGTCCAGGGTCATGGTCAGGTAGTAGTGCGGGGCGGTGTACTTGGACTCCGCCAGCCGGCGCGCGATGGTCTTGCGCATCTGGGTGGCGCGAACCAGCGTGTCCTCGCGGCTGACGAGGGCGGCGCCGGCCACACGGCGGGTGGCGTCGAGGCCTTCCAGGTCGCGCTTGATGATGCGGCCCTGCGGTCCGGTACCCTGCACCGTGGTCAGGTCGATGCCTCGGTCGGCGGCGATGCGGCGGGCCAGCGGCGAGGCCTTCACCCGGAGCCCGTCGGCGTCGACCGTCACGGCAGGAGCAAGCCCCGGCGCGAGGGCTACGGGAGCAGCGGCAGGGGAGGGCACGGGCGCCGCGACCGGAGCAGGCGCGGGCGCAGCGGCCGGCGCGGGCGTGGGCTCCGGAGCCGGGGCGGGAGCCTCGGCACCACCGCCTTCCTTGGCGGCGGCGACCTTCTTTTCCAGCTCGACGACCAGGTCGGCGATGTCTTCGCCCTTTTCACCCAGCACGGCGATGGGCGTACCCAGCGGCACGGTGTCCCCTTCGGCGACCAGCTGCTTGAGCATGACGCCCTCGTCGAAGCTCTCGAAGACCTGCACGGCCTTGTCGGTTTCGATCTCGGCGAACTCGTCGCCGGCGGCGACGTCAGCGCCCTCGGCGACGATCCAGCGGGCCAGCGTCCCTTCGGTCATGGTGTCCGACAGGCGCGGCATCTCGACTACGGTAGGCATGGTCTTTCCCGTCTCAGCTGCGGTAGAGCACGGCCTTGCACGCGGCCACGACGTCAGAGACGTTGGGCAGCGCCAGGTGTTCCAGGTTCTCGGCGTAGGGCATCGGCACGTCCAGTCCGGTGACGCGGGTCACCGGAGCGTCGAGCCAGTCGAAGCAGTCCTGGCCGATGCGGTAGGCCAGCTCGGCGCCGGTCCCACCAAAGGGCCAGGCTTCCTCGACGGTGACGACCCGGTTGGTCTTCTTCACCGACGCCGCGACCGTCTCCATGTCCATGGGACGAATCGTCATCAGGTCGATGACCTCGGCGGAGACGCCTTCTTTGGCCAGCGCTTCGGCGGCGCCCAGGGCATGCCCGACGCTCTTGCTGTAGGAGATGATGGTCACGTCGGTGCCGGCGCGCTTGATGTCGGCCTTGCCCAACGGGATGATCAGGTCCTCGTCGTCACCGACCTCGCCGGTGTCGCCGTACATGATCTCCGATTCCAGGAAGATGACCGGGTCATCGTCTCGAATCGATGCTTTGAGCAGTCCTTTGGCGTCATGCGCGTTCGACGGCATCACGACCTTGAGCCCCGGCACGTTGGCGAACCAGTTCTCGGTCGCCTGGGAGTGCTGGGCGCTGAGCATGTGCGCGGCACCGTTGGGGCCGCGGAACGTGATGGGCACCTTGTAGGCGCCGCCGCTCATCAACCGCATCTTGGCGGCGCTGTTGAAGATCTGGTCGAGCGCCAGGATGGCGAAGTTGAAGGTCATCATCTCGATGACCGGTCGCAACCCCAGCATGGCAGCGCCCACGCCCACACCGGCGAAGCTCAGCTCCGTAATCGGCGTGTCGACGACGCGAAGCTCGCCGTACTTGTCGAGCAGCCCCTGAGACACCTTGTAGGCGCCCTGGTACTGCCCAACTTCTTCGCCCATCAGGAACACCTTGGGGTCCCGGGCCATCTCCTCGTCGAGCGCCTGGTTGAGCGCGTCGCGAATGCTCATCGTGGTCGGCATCGTGAGGCTCCTCCTAATGCTCGCGCGTCTTGGGGTCGTGCGGGAAGGTGTAGCGATCGGGCGCCCACTGCTGCGGGTTGGCGTACACGTACTCGCCGATGTCCTTCAGGTCGGGCTCGGGGGACTCGATGGCGAAGTCCGAGGCGTCTGCCGCCGCGGCCTTGGCCTCTTTGTCCCAGGCCGTGATTTCGTCCTCGGTCGCCCAGCCCCGGTCCACCAGCGTGTTCTCGGCCAGCAGCAAGGGGTCCAGGGCCTTCTGCTCGTTGACCTCGTCGCGGGTCCGGTACTTGGCCGGGTCCGACATGGAGTGCCCACGGTACCGGTAGCAGCGCGCCTCGATGAAGGTCGGGCGGCTCTCGTTGCGGGCTCGGTCGACGGCTTTCTTCACGCACTCCCAGGTCAGGGTCACGTCGTTGCCGTTGACCACGTCGCCGGCCATACCGAAGGCGTCGGCCTTGGTGTACAGGTCGCTGACGGCGGAGGCCCGTTCCAGGGCGGTGCCCATCGCGTAGCGGTTGTTCTCGCAGATGAAGACCACCGGCAGGTCCCAGAGGCTCGCGAGGTTCAGCGACTCATAGAAGGCGCCCTGGTTCAGCGCACCCTCGCCGAAGAAGCAGACCGTCACCTCGCCTCGCTGCTCGTATTTCGACGCGAAGCCGAAGCCGGCGGCCAGCGGGATGTGGGCGCCAACGATGCCGTGACCGCCGTGGAAACCCTGCTCCACAGCAAACATGTGCATCGAGCCGCCGCGGCCGCGGGCGCACCCGGTGACCTTGCCCATCAGCTCGGCCATCGCGCCGCGGGGCGTGACGCCGCGGATGAGGGCGTGCCCGTGGTCACGGTAGGCCGTGATGATGTGGTCTTTTTCCTCGGTCGCTCCGACGGCGCCAACCGCCACGGCTTCCTGACCGATATAGAGGTGGCAGAACCCACTGATGCGGCCAGAGGCATACTCCCGGGCGGCGCGTTCCTCGAACCGCCGGATGGAGCGCATCTGCTGCGCGAACTTACGCAGCCGTTTCTTGCCGACCTGTTCGGTGGCTTTGGGGTCGCAAAGGGGCCGCTCGGTGGCGGCGTCTTCGGGCTTCGACATGCTGGGCCTCGCGTCGAATGTTCGGACTTCCGGGGTGCATAACGCGTCCGTCATACGATGGCAAACAGGCGCGTGAGGTGCCCGCGCCCGTGCCCGTACCGGTGCCCGTGCCCGCCTCTGATGGCTATCGCGCGATCGCCACGATGAGCACCGGAACCTGCGCCAGAACGCGTTCCAGTCCCAGCGCCTGGACCACCTCTTGGCGGAACGAACGGAATTTCAGCGTTGCCTCGATGTGCCCAATGGGGCCTGCGAGGACGCCTTCGTCCACGTCGAACGTCCGGATCGATCCAGCCGGCAGGCTTCCGTGTTCCACCCGGTCGGCATCGGTCAGCAGGGCCACGGGCTCGGCCCCACGGTAGGGCTGGTCCCCCAGCACGATGGTGCGATCGAGGGTGACGAGGACCTGTCCGTCAGGCGCAACGACCGTGATGTCCACCCAGATGTCGCGCAGTGTGGCCATGCCTGTCGGCACGTCGTGGCCGGCGCCGACGTTCTCCACCTCGACCCGGTGCCCCACGATGCGCAACTCGAGCGCCTCGTCGAGCAGCGCTCGGACCCGCTCCCAGTGGTCGGCGTTGTCCAGGTCGTCCCACAGCGGATCGACGCCCTGGAAGCGATGGTCGCGTCGTATCCGGTCCTTCTTCGACAGCCGCGACACCTTCCCCGGCGCCAGCTCCGGCATGTGGCAGGTCATGCAGGTGTCGCCACGAGCAGCCTGCGGCGACGCCTCGAACTGACTGTAGGTCGGCTCGTCGAGGAGGCGCGGCGCCGTGACCTCGTGGCAGGTGCCGCAAAGATCCGACGATGCCAGGAATCCGGAGGGGCGATGACCGTGGGGGGAACCTGTGGCGGGCGTGTCGGTGACGGTGATGGGGCCAGCCATTGGCGCGGTGAGGTTCAGTACCAACTGCCCGTTGGAGATGCCGCGGTTGCCCACCGCAGCGTGGCAGGTCACACAGGTCACCGAGGCGTCGGCGGTGTGACTCGGCGCATGGCAGCTCTGACATTGGTCTGCGGCCGGCTGTCCCCAGGACTGCGCCACGCGCTCGGTGTAGGCCTCGAAGACCGGTGACGAGGCGCCCACGGCGTGGGGGGAGGACGTCCACTGCTCCACCTGCTCGGCGTGGCAACTGGCACAGTCGCCGGCTTCGAGGTGATACGCGTTGTGGTCACGGTCGCAGCCGCTCGCCGCCAACGCGACCGCGGCCAGCAGTGCCACTGGCTTCACAGGTGGATGCTCAGGCCACCGTTGATCTGTGCGTAGTGGTCCCATTGGACCGACTCGGAGACGGCGCCGGTCCAGCCGTGCACGTCCCGTTCGTGGCCGAGCCATGCGTTCCACATGCCGTCTACGAAGAGGCTGACGACCGACCCGAGGGCCACCTCGAAGCCTGCCCCGGCGTGGACACCGAACTGCACGTCGTCGGCGCCCGGCGAGATGCCATCGCCCTCGATCACCGAGAAGTTGGCGCACATACCAGCCAGCACGCGCACCCGGAAGCTGTCGAAGATGGCGAAGGGGACGTAGAGGTTGAAGCCGATGGGGTGGTCGTGCCGGAACTGGGTGGGGTGTTCGACAATCGTGTGCTCGGCGAAGACCTCCAGGCCGAGGAAGTCCAAGGGCTCGAAGCGGAGCTTTCCGCCGACACCTCCCGCGCCGTAGGTGCCGCCTGCCCAGCCTGTGCCATAGATGCCCAGCGCCCAGTCCTTGTCGAACGCGCCGGGAGCGTCGGCGGTGGCCGAGACAGTCTCGTTGGCGGCTGCGGTGGTGGCGATGAGAGCGTTGAGGCCGACGATGCAGAAGACGGTAAGCAGACGTTTCACGATGTCCCTCCGGGTGCGGTTGTTGGGGGTGGAACACCAGGCGGGTCTATCGCTGTCACCGTCGCGGCGAAAAAAATGCGAAAAAGATCGACGAAGGTGCGGCCAGCCCGGAAGGGAAGCGTCGAGAGCCTCCAGGGACCGAGAACAAGGCAAGAGAGACATGCTGGGACTACGACGCGTACTACTGACCGCCCTCTGTACCGCCGCGCTGGCGACGGTAGGGGCCTGCGAGCCCACCGAGACCGCCGGGAACAACAACGGCACGACCAGCCCCGATGTCGATGGCGGCACGGGCGGTGGCGGTGATGCCGGCACCGGCGGTGACAATGGTGGCGGGCCAGACGTCTCCGCTGACACCACGCCCAACCCCGGCGGGTGCAGCGACAATGGCGACTGCGCTTCGGGCGAGTACTGCGCCAAAGACAGCTGCGGTGCGGCCAGCGGCAGCTGCGCGCCGAGCGTGAACACCTGCACCGACATCTGGATGCCGGTGTGCGGCTGCGACGGCATCACCTACGGAAACGGCTGTGAGGCCGCTGCTGCGGGTATCAACGTGGCCTCCGAGGGTGAATGCAGCGCCCCGGGTGGGTGTTCCGACGACAGTGGCTGTGGCGCCGATGAGTACTGCGCCAAGGCCAGCTGCGACGCGGCCTCCGGTGCATGCGCCCCGATCGGCCTGGATTGCACCCAGGAGTACGCGCCGGTGTGTGGCTGCGACGGCAACACCTACGGCAACGCCTGCAGCGCCGGGAGTTCCGGCGTGAACGTCGACTACGCCGGTGAGTGCAGCAGCACCTGCACGCCAGTCACCTGCGACGGCAACCTCGTCCCGACGGACACCGACAACGACAATTGCGCCGACGCCTGCTTCTGCCCCGACGGTACCCCGCCGACTGCCAACGGCTGCGCCCCGCCCAACAACGACCAGGCGCTGTGCGTGTCGACGGGCGGCACCTGGGATGCCAACGCGTGTGGCCACTACGAGTGCGGGCTTCCCAACGACTGCGACGCGGTCATCCCGGGCTGCAACTGCGGTAGCCTGTCCAACTTCATGCCCGGCGTGGGCTGCGTGTCTGACGCCGATTGCAGCTCCGACCCCTGCGGCGGCACGACCATCGCCTGCCCCAACGGGCTTTTCCCGACGGACACCAACGGTGACAACTGCCCCGACGCCTGCAAGTGCGCCGACGGCAGCGACCCTGGCGCCAACGGCAACTGCCTGTCGCAGCCCACCAAGGAGCAGCTGTGCACGGCCACGGGCGGCACCTGGGACCCCAACTCCTGCGGTGACTACATGTGCGGCGAGGCGCCCTTCTGTGACGCCATCATCCCCGGCTGCAACTGCGGCTCGAGCGCCAACTACATGGATGGTCAGGGGTGCGTCGCGGACAGCACCTGTGGTGGCGGCACCGGCCAGAGCTGTGGCGGGTTCATCGGCGCCAGCTGTGGCCCCAACCAGTTTTGCGACTACCCGCCGGCGCAGTGCAACTGGTCCGACAACATGGGCGAGTGCGCCGAGGTCCCTCAGGCCTGCATCGAGATCTACCAGCCGGTCTGCGGCTGTGACGGGAAGACCTATGGCAACGACTGCATTCGCATGCAGAACCAGGTAGCCAAAGACTATGACGGCGAGTGCAACGGCCCCGACCCCTGCGGCGGCGTGAGCATCGCCTGCCCCAACGGCCTGGTGCCGACCGACACGGATGGCGACAGCTGCCCCGACGCCTGCAAGTGCGCCGACGGCAGCGACCCCGACGCGTCGGGTGCATGCGCGGGCAACGACAAGCAGGACCTGTGTGAGTCGACCGGCGGCACCTGGGACCCGTTCGCCTGCGGCGACTACTTCTGCGGGCAGCCGAACCTGTGCCTGGCCATCATCCCCGGCTGCAATTGCGGCGAAGAGGCCAACTTCGTGGCCGGCGCTGGCTGCGTCCCCGACAGCCAGTGCAAGCAGGGCGACTTCTGCGGCGGCATCGCTGGCTTCCCGTGCCCGAACGGTCAGTGGTGTGACCCGGAGCCCGCGACCTGCGGCATCTTCGACGGCGGCGGCTACTGCGCGGACGTGCCCCAGTTCTGCACCGACGACTGGACCCCGGTCTGCGGCTGTGACGGCCAGACCTACAGCAACGACTGCCAGCGCCAGTTGGCCCAGGTCGGCTTCGCCTACAACGGCGAATGCCAGGGCACCAACTGCCCACCGCAGCCGCTGTGTGGTCCGGGGCAGGTGCCGACCGACAAGGATGGCGACGGTTGCCTCGACTCCTGCGAGGACCTGAACGCCGGTTGCACCGACAACGACGACTGCAAGGCCGACTCCTACTGCGCCAAGCAGGGCTGCGACGCCAATCTGACGGGCACCTGCACGGAGATGCCGCAGCTGTGCCCGCTGGTATACATGCCGGTCTGCGGCTGCGACGGAAACGACTATGGCAACACGTGCCAGGCGGCGTCCGCGGGTCAGAACGTGGACTATGCCGGCGAGTGCGGCACCAGCAGCGGGGGGAACCCCGGCACGCCGTAGGGCCTGCGACTGAGAGTGGTTGAGTAGAACGCGCGGGCCTCTCTGGTCCGCGCGTTTTCTTTTTTGGGGATGAAGCCCCCATCGGGCTCAACGTTCAACACATCTCGGGAAACCGTTGATACGTGGGCAAGGAGCATCCGACGAAGTCGGACGCCCGCCAGCTCCGGACGTATGGAGCGAGCCATCGTTGGGCGTAAGCCCGGAGCTGGAGTGGCGCCCCGGAGGGGTGCGGAGCCCCCCAGCGGGGGGTTGGGGGGCGAATCCGATCGTCCCGCCATCCAACATCCGCCAGGAAATCAACTAGATCCGGAGATGTGATCAACCATGAGCCCAGCGGGGGGGGGGCGAGTCAGATCGTCCGCATCCAACTTCCATCAGGAAATCAACCGGATCCAGAGATGTGATCAACCATGAGCCCAGCGGGGGGGCGAATGAGATCGTGAAGATGCTTCGGCTCTCCCCATGCTCTGCCTCCGAAAGAGTTGCGGGTCGGCGGGGTAGGAGGTGGTGGGAACATCTTTACGTTCTCATGCGCAACACCAGCATTCGGACCGCACTGGATACCAACGGGGACTGGTGTCCACAGGACCGACGGCGTGCGGGAGCGTTGCCCCGTTCACGCAGGCGGTCCAAACACTGCGCGTTGCTGGGGAGCTGCGGGCGGCCGGACCGGTCGGCTAGCGCCGCCGGCCCGGCCGTCCTCGCGGTGCTTGTGGGGGAGCATGAGGCGGTGGGGGCTTCTGGCTGGCTGGCTGGATGGCGTGGAAGGCGGCTTTGATGGTAAATCACGGCCATGTCTTCCACTACGAACGCCAAAGTGGCCGTCATTGGCGGCACCGGTTACGGCGGGGCCGAGCTCATTCGGCTGCTGTCGGCTCACCCCCACGTGGACCTGGTTCGGGTCACCAGCATCGACCGGGTCGATGAGCCGCTCGAGGCGGTCCATCACAACCTGACGAACACGGGTCTGACCTTTCAGAACATCCCGCCCGCGGCCGCAGCCGAAGGGGTCGACGTAGTCTTCCTGGCGCTGCCCCACAAGGTCAGCTCCACGATGGCGGCGCAGCTCGAGGGTGTCGCTGCGAGGATCATCGACCTGTCCGGCGACTTCCGGCTCCGGAACGCTGTCGCCTATGGGGAGTTCTATGGCGTCGAACACCCCAACCCGGAGCAGCTCGACGGGCGATGGGTCTACGGGCTGCCGGAGCTGAACCGGGATCGCATCAAGGAGGCGACCCGCGTCGCCTCGCCCGGGTGTTTTGCGACCACCATCGCCCTGGGCCTCTTGCCCATTGCGCGTGAAGGGCTTCTGTCGGGGCCGGTTCAGACCGTGGCCGCCACGGGCTCGTCGGGCTCCGGCGCCTACGCGAAGGCTGGAACCCACCATCCCTACCGAGCCAACAACCTCAAGATCTACAAGCCCCTGGTGCACCAGCACACGCCGGAGATTGAGCAGACCCTCAATGAGGCGGCGTCTCGAGGCGGCAAGGGGCAGCCGGCCTTCAGCCTCAACTTCGTGCCGCTGTCGGCGCCACTGGCGCGGGGTATCCTCGCCAACAGCTTCGTCCGCCTCCCGCCCCATGTGGGACCGGATGTGGTCGCGTCCCTGTTTGCTGAGGCCTATGGCGACGAGCCTTTCGTGCGCGTCTTGCCGAAGTCGGCGGGTCGTGGCGCCGAGGTCGTTGCCATCAAGGGCAGCATGTACGTGGACCTGAGCTACACCGTGGGCCCCGAAGTCGGTGGCAGCCGGCAGCTGGTGGTCACTACGGCGGTCGACAATCTGGTCAAGGGCGGCGCCGGTCAGGCGGTCCAGTCCATGAACCTGGTGCTCGGCCTGCCCGAGACGTCAGGCATCGCAGCTCCGGCGCTGTGGCCGTGACCACCGCCGTCCTCAAGTTCGGCGGCGACGTCGTCGCGGATCGGGAACGGCTCGACGAAGTCCTGCGTGTCGTCGCGGAGCGGGCCAGCCAGGGCTGGCGCTTCTGCATCTGCCATGGAGGGGGTCCCCAACTGACGGCGCTCACGCGCAGACTCGGGATGACGCCCACCAAGGTCGGCGGACGCCGCGTAACCGACGGCCCCACCCTGCAGGTGGCCAAGCAGGTCCTCGGAGGCGAGGTCAACGTGGACGTCGTCAGCGCAGCCCTTCAAGCAGGGCTGGAGGCCGTCGGTATCTGCGGCGTCAGCGCGCGCGTCGTGGATGCGCATCGCCGCCCGCCCATTCAGGTCAGCGGGGGCGGCCCCGACCCGGTCGACTTCGGCTTCGTCGGCCGCATCGACCGCATCCGCACCGGACTCATCGAGCATCTGTGGGCGGGCGGTTTCGTCCCGGTGATGTCCACCCTGGGCATCGGTGAGGATGGGCAGGTCTACAACATCAACGCCGACACCGTATCGTCGGCGGTTGCGGGCGCACTGGGGGCCGACCACCTCTTCCTGATGACCAGTATCGGGGCGGTTCTGCTCGACAAGGATGATCCGACGACACGACTGACCCAGCTTACAGCCACGCGGGCGCGTCAGCTGATCGAACACGGCGCCATCGTGGGCGGCATGATTCCCAAGGTCGAAGAAGCGCTGAAAATCCTCGGCGAGGGCGCCGGTGCTGTGCACATTCTCGGGGGCTCGCCCGAGGCGCTGGCGGCCGAGATCGACAGCCCGGGGTCATCCGGCACGGTGTTGTTGCCATGACCGACTACCGCGCCATCGAGACGGCCGTTGTCGATGGGTTCGAAGCCGCGCAAGTGAGCTGGATTCAGCGGCTGGTCGAGATGCCAAGCTACACGAAGGCCCGAGACGACGTGGCAGCGGCCGCCGAGCTCGTGGACGCGACCGCTGCCAGGTTGGGGCTGAGCGTCGAGCGGCACGCGGACCCCGACGCGGTCTATGCCGACCATCGTGTATACGCAACTCCCGCCGTGACTGCGGACGACGTCACGCCGGCCCTTGTGGGGCACATCGACACGGTCTTCCCCAGGTCCCTCGGCTTTGTCGCCTTCTCGCGCGACGGAGACACGATCCGTGGACCGGGCACGCTGGATATGAAGTCCGGCCTGAGCATCATGTTCTTCGCGCTCGAGGCACTCAAGGCGGCACATCCCGAGCGCTTCGACGCCCTGAAGCTGCGGATCCTGATGAATGCCGACGAAGAGGTGGGGTCACCGTCCAGTCGCGGCATGATTGTGGGCCTGGCCCCCAAGCTTTCCGAGGCCCTGGTGTTCGAGGCAGGCCGTGTGGAGGACCGTATCGTCACTGCCCGAAAAGGGCTTGGGTCGTGGCGGCTGCGGGTGACGGGCAATGCCGCCCACGCCGGTAACCGCCACGCCGAGGGCATCAACGCCATCCATGCGCTGGCCCTTGTCATTCCCCGGCTGGAAGCGCTGACCGACTACGAGCGTGGCGTCACCGTCAACGTCGGGCTGATCGAGGGCGGGACGGCCAAGAACACGGTCCCGCAAGAGGCTCACTGCGTCATCGACACCCGCTTCATCCGCAAGGTCGACGGTGACGCGCTGGTGGCATCGCTTCACGCGCTGGCTATCGACCCCTTCGCCGGCATCGTAGGAGTGCCGGAAAAGCTACGGCAGGCGGAGTTTGTTCTCGAGGGCATGGTCACGCGCCCACCGATGGAGCCCACGCCGGCCATCCAGGCCTTGCGTCAGCGCTATGAAGCGCACGCTGCTGCCGCGGGGCTGAAGACGGGGGAGGCGCCCCTTCAAGGCGGGGGCTCGGACGCCAACCTGCTGGCCGCCGCCGGAGTGCCCTGCATCGACGGGCTTGGGCCCTGGGGTCGCCACTTCCACAAGGTGGAGGAGTGGTCGAGCCTCGACAGCCTACGCCGACGCACCCAGGCGCTGGCGCGCTACCTGCTCGATCTCTCGTTGCGCTGAACGGCTCGGGCGGTTCAGGACGACACGAGCACTTGCTCGGCTAACGCCGATCAAGCGCTCTATCATCCTTCAACTATTACATGTATCGCCCTTCGGGCTCCTAAAGGCTGCTCATCAGCACCACTTCGTGGCACTGATGATCAGGCCCAGGTCGACGCGGCCTGGCGGTAGGCCTGAAAGGCCGGTGCCGTGGCGTCCAGCTCCAGGGCGACGAACATCGGCCCGCGGGCACCGTCGATACGCTGCTTGGCGATCTTGGCCGGGATCGTGAACTTCGTTCCAGTGGCCCCGGGCAGGACGATGTCCAGATGGGCGCCCACCACCAGGTCCGGGCCGTAGCCCAGCAGCGTGGCGGTAACCCCCGCGGGGCCTGCGGTGGCGATGAGAAGCGCCGACTTGCGCCCGTTCTGCCGAAGCACGTGACCCTTGGCGATAGGCCGCGATGCATGAGGCCGGGTGGTGCGCGGCTGACGACGCTGCCCCTGGACGCGAGGGCGGATCGGCTCCTCGCGCTCACCCTTCTCGCGCAGCGCGAAGTCCTGTAGGCGCGGATGGCTCGCCTGCTTGTGGGGCGTCTCTCGCCGCGACCGAGGCATCTCGTTGGTCTCGCTGCCAACAAGCTGCACCACGCCCGGCTGGGGCGTCCGGTAGGCCACAGGGACCTGCTGGGTGTTGCGGCCGGTCATCCGTCGACGCCGCGCGGGCGTTCCCGCTTCGAGCCCCCGCAGCTCCGCTTCCACCAGCTCGAGGGACCCGATCACGGCCGAGCCGTTGCCAGGCCGATCCTGGGGATCCTTGGCCAGCATGCGAGCGATGAGCTGCCGCAACGGCTCTTCCACGTCGCCACAGCCGGTCGGCCACTCGGGCAGCGGGCTCGACATCTGCTCGATGACAATGGCCATCGGCGAGGGCCCATCGAACGGCGGCGCTCCGGTCAGCATCTCCCACATCATGCAGCCCATCGCGTAGACGTCGCCAGGAGGCGAGGTGACCGTGCGCTGCGCAATCTCGGGCGCCATGTACTCGGGGGTGCCGATGATCGTCCCCATCGCGGTCAGGTCGCTGTCGTCCGAGGTGGCCTTGGCCAACCCGAAGTCGAGCACCGTCACGAAGTCGTGCTGGCCCGCTCGACGGCTGATCATGATGTTGCCGGGCTTCAGATCCCGGTGAACGATGTCTTTGGCGTGAGCGGCGCCGACGGCCGCAGCGACCTGGCGCATGATGCGCAGGACCCGGTCCACGGGGAGCCGGCCGCCCTGCTCATCGATGAGCTCTCGCAGCGACTGCCCGTCGACGTACTCCATCGCGTAGTAGGCGCGCCCGTCCTCCATGAACCCCGAGTCGTACACCGTGATGATGTTGGGGTGCTGGAGTTTGGCGGTAGCCTTGATCTCGCGCTTGAACCGCCCGACGAAGTCGTCCTTGCTGAGGTGATTGCGCTGCAGGACCTTCAGCGCGACGCGCTGAGAGATGTCCTCGCGGAAGGCCTCGAACACGTAGCCCATGGCCCCTTCGCCCAGAAGCGCGTTGATCCGATAGCGGCCGCCGACGACCTGACCGATGAGGCCGTTCGCTTCTGGACTGAGGTTGGCTTGGGACACGTTGCGCTCCATCGCATGACTGCGACCTCAGGGTCGATCAATCAGCGGGCGAGATGCAATAACAGCGGCTTACAGGTGAGGGCTCGACGAAGCTCTGTACAGAGTCCGTCGCGAACCAGTGTCGCACTTTGGCCCGCCATAAGCCATGGCAAAGTCGCATTCCCCTATTTTAGTGTGGAAAGCCGCGCCCCCCTTCTGACAGCGGGGTTGGAACGCGGTTACAGCGCGACACAAGGCAGATGAGGAGCCAGCGTGGCCAGCGGCACACTCAACCGCTCCGGAGCCACACTGTCGTCCAGCGCAAACCAGGCGCTCACGCCGAAGTAGTCGTTGGCGCCGCCGCACAGTCCGCCGTCTCCGTCACCGTCGAGGCGCACGACGAGGTGGAAGAGGGCTCCGTTCGGCAGGAATGCTGGGAGCTCGGCTTCGAGCTGCGCGACGCGGCCGTCGAGCCGATGCACCGACTGGGTCAGCTTCACAGGTGGTCCATCGTGCGGGGTCTCTTCGGACACGGCAAAGAGCTGCAGGGAGGCCGATGCGCCGGCGGAGACCTGGATCGGGGCAGCGGTCTCCAGCTGGACGACCGTCGAGACTGGGGCGGAAAGCCCAGACGCGGCGTCGCCGGGCAGGCTCGGGTCGACCTGACCGACCTGCTCGAACAGGGCGTCAGAGCCCGGATCCAAGCAGGAAGGCGCGGCCGTCAGCACACATGGGACGAGGCACCAGAGAAGGATTCGAGTCTTGGAATGGGGACGTTTCATCGTTTGTGCTCACAGGTTGAGGGAGCATGTTTGACCGAGGCGGTCATCCAACCGCCACGGGCGCCGGATTGGCGGACATAGGTCACGCGGCTGCCGCAGCCTCGGGCGCCGACGACGAGGGGCTCTCGGGGGAAGTAGCCGCGGCTCTCCTCGAGCACCTGCAGCTTCAGCGAGCTGTCGTCACACGCCAGGTCGAAGGCGGCGCGACGGGAAAGGTCCTGCATCAAGGTGGGCTGTTGGTAGGCGGCGCAGCCGGGCGCACCGATAGCCATCGCACCCGCCACAATGGCGAGTACGTGTCGCATCCTGCTCATGGGAGGCTTCCTTGGTCCTGGGGTGTCGGAGCACGTAATAACGCGCTGCGTCATAGTGGTGCGCACGCCCCGAAGCTGCGTCAAACCCCTGGCGTGTAGAAAATTAGGGGTTCAGTGGTCGTTCAATAGCGCCTGAAACTTGTTCACGCTGTTGTGAACAAGGGCGCTGAGGGGATTTCTATGACGCGTTGTTGAATGGCGTTCAATAGTCATTCAAGGCGTTTTCTTGCCAGCGCCAGACGTCGAGCGCCACGCATCCCACCATCGGAGGCCTCCCAGCATTGCCAGAAGAAGCGCCAGCACCAGGCCTGCCAACCAGCCCCGATAGTGCGGCAACGTGTAGATGCGCCCCTCGCCGATGACCGAGGGCTGGCCGTTGTCCCGATAGATACCGTAGCGCCGCGCCAGCGCCGGGACCCCGCTGAGGTTGACCACGGGGACGCCCTGCGATGCGAATCGGGTCATCGCTGAGTCCATGCCTACCGCCGCCTCTGGGTAGGTGACGTTCAGGCCGGCGCGGAAGACCCCTTTCATCACGGACGGTCCGCGGGATGCGACGCCTCCACCGATGTTCACGTAGGCGGCGATGCCAGCGCTCCCGGCCTGCTGCCGATACAGCGCCATGCGGGCGTCGATGGACCCGCGCACCGTCCTGGGAGCGAGGAAGGGAACCCCGTTGCGCGTCATCGCCGCCTCCAGCGAGGTCTTGCCCGCCTCCGTCAGGTTGACGCCGCGGTCCAGATGAGCGCCCAGGGTGGCGGAGGCCGTCCTGGCTTTGATGTGGCCGCCGTCGCGAAGCACCGTCTCCATGTCCAGCCACGTGAACCCAGGTTGATTGGCGCCAAACTTCGAGGCGGCCACGCTGACGATGAGGATGGGCTTCAACCCCATCGCCTCCGCCGCAACGATGGCGGCCACGTTGAGCGCCGGAAAAGAGCCCGAGGCGCCGATGGCCACGACCTCGCCCGACTCCAGACCGGCCTTTGTGAACAGGTCCACCACGATGGCGGCAAACGCGGGGTCCAGCGACAGGCGCTTGGAGGTCAGGCTGCCCTCGGTGGACGTGATGGAGCTCTGTCGTGCTCCGATGAGACCGATCTCCGCGGGATCCAGCTCCTTATCGATGTCCAGGCCCCGTCTCAGGCGTTCCGCCTTGAGCGCACCGAGCGCCTTCTGCATGCCCTGAGCGGCCGCGACGCGCTGTTCGTGGGCGGGTAGGGGCTCCTGGGCGGTGGTGGCCTCGACCATCCCCACGCCGCCCAGCGCCAGGACCGTCGCAACGACCAGGCCGACTCGGCTGGTCCGGCCGCTCTGCCAATAGACCCGCTTCACGCCAGCAGCTCCGCGCCCAGGGTCAGGATCAGCACCAGACGCACCAGCGCGGCCACCAACAGCGACGCCGTCACCGTCGCGATGACGCCCTGGCGGTCCAGCCAGATAGCGATGAGCCCCGGGATGATGAATCCGATGACGGACCACGCTTGGGTCATCGCCACCATCTGCCCGGTCAGGGCAAACCGGATCCCCATCGTCACCAGATAGCCCACCAGAATGGCCAACGCGGTCCGGCGTCGGCCGTAGAGGATCATGACCTCGCTGAAGCCTCGGATGATGGCGAAGGTCACCAGCGCCGCGCCAAAGGTCAGCGCGACGTCCACCGGTCGGTCCAAAAACAGGGCCAGGTAGCCGGGGACCACCATGCCTCCTGGGGTCACCGAGAACGTCTCCGAGAACAGCAGCGCCAGCACCAGGCCGATCCCGATGGCGACGGGCAGCAGCTCCATCAGGCCGCCTCCTGCCCAGCGGTGCCGACCCGCTGCTTGAGGTAGCGCACCAGCGCCAGGCCCGGGCCGCCGATGTTGCCCATACCGACGACGAGCATGTCGCCCTCGGAGAGCTGGAGCAGCGCCTCCCAGATGAGCGCTACGTCGTCACCCTCACGGCCGAGTTCCCTCGGCGTCGCCACTGCTTCGCCGAGGTAGCGCAGGAAGGCTCGCCGCCCCGTCCCGATGAGGCCCACGTGACTCGCGGACTCCCATCCTGTCAGCGCCTCCGCCAGCTGCCGCGAGCGGTCGGTCCGGTCGGCGCGACAGTTGAACAGGGCCACCGTGTCGGTCAGTTCGGGGTGCCGCTCCCGCGCGAGGTTCCACAGCTGCTCGGTGGACTCGGGGTCGTTGGCGGCAAACGCGTTGACGAACACCACGCGGCGCCCTTTGCCCATCCACTCCAGAGACACCGCCGATCCAGGCCCGGGGTCCAGCGCGGTCATGCCCTCGAGCGCGACCTCCCGCGCCACGCCCAGTCGTCCGCAGGCCTCCAGTGCCAGCGCCACGTTGTCGCGGTGCTCGATGTAACGGAATCGGCCCAGCTCGTCAGCGCTGACCTGGGACGCGGTCTTGGCGTCGATGACGACGAGCTCGGACTGTCGGTCCTCTGCGACGGTCCCAAACACCGCGGCGTGGTCGCGCTCGGCCGTCAGCACCGGGCGCTGCACTGGAATCATGGAGGCCAGCGCCCACGCCACGTCGACCTCCTCGGGGCCCATGACGTCCAAATGGTCGGCCCGGGCGTTGGTGATCACCGCCATCGTCGCCTCTACCATGCGCGCCTCGCTCAGCCACTGCAGGTGCGGGTTCAGCGCCATGCACTCGATGACAAGCGCCTCGCACTGAAGCTCCACAGCGGTGGCTACGACGCCCAGTTGTTCGATGATGTTGGCTCGCCCGCGTCGCTCGAGCTTGCGCTCCTCGCCCTCGGGCGTGAGCAGTAGCGGCGTGGTGCCGGTGATCTTGCCCAGGGTCCGGATCCCGCCGGCCCGCAGCCCAGCCGCGATGAGTCGGGTGACGCTGGACTTGCCACGGGTGCCGTTGACGTGGATGCGGGTCGGGAGCCTGCGCAGGTTGCGCCGGTGTCGCCAGCGCTCCCACAGGCCGAGCACCACCAACACCAGGGTGGCGGCGCCCAGGAGCAAGGCCTGGCGCTCTGGCGTCATGCGCCGTCGGACTCGGGGTCAGCGTCGCTGGGCGACCCATGTGTCGGGGTATGGGCTTCGGGCAGGGCCAGGCCCGGACCCTTGAGCGTGATCTCTCGCTGCGGGAACGGGATCTGGATGCCGTGTTCGCCGAAGATCTTCCAGACCTGTTTGTTGAGGTCGCTCACCAGGCGCGGCAACGAGCGGATCCGCCGGGTCCAGATGTGGAGCCGGAACTGGACCGACGACTCGCCGAACTTCTCCAGCTCGACCCAGGGGGCCGGCTCGGAGAGTACGTCCGGGTGCGTGTTGCCCACGTCCAGCAGCAGCCGCTCCACGTTGTCGAGGTCGCTGGCATAGCTGACGCCGATCTCCACCTGCGTGCGCACCGACTCGGACTTGCGGTGGGTGAAGTTCATGACCGGCTCGGAGGCGAACTGGCTGTTGGGGATGATGACGCTCACCGAGTCCCGGGTCTCGATGGTGGTCGACCGCGCGGAGATGTGCGTGACGGTCCCCTTCAGGTTTTCGGTCTCCACGAAGTCCCCATTACGGATCGGGCGCTCGATGAGGATGATGAAGCCGCTGATGAAGTTGGTGACGATCGACTGCAGGCCAAAGCCCACGACGATGCCGATGGTGCCGAACAGCACGGTCAACGCGCCGACCGGGATGCCCGCCGAAGAGATGGCGAGGATGAAGCCGACCAGCAGGATGGTGTAGCGCGCGAAGGTTCCGATCGCGTCCCGGACCCCGCGGTCCAGGGCGAAGTACTGCAGGAAGTTGTCGGCCAGGAACCGGCTGAACACTCGGGCGGCCCACACCGTGACGATCAACCACAGGATGACCCGCAGCAGCGTCCAGGCGCTGACCTCGGCCTCGCCGACGAGGAACAGCGGGTGGGTCAGCCAGCCGGTCGCTGCCCCGAAGTCCAGCGGGCTGTCCCAGGCGACGCCGAAGATCAGGAAGATACCAGCGAGGATGAGGGCGATGCTGCCGGTCACGTAGATGACCAGCGCACCGGCTCGGTAGAGGCGGCCAATGCGGCGGTCGCTGACGTCGACCCCGGCGTCCTCGTCCTCGCGGCGCCGGCGGCGGACATAGCGCAGCGTGATGCGACCCAGGATCACCGTGGCGAAGAGGGCGAGGCCAGCAAAGAGCAGGGTCAGCAGCGAACGCGGGAGCCACCAGCGCCAGCCCGCAGCCTCTCGCTCGACTCGGCGTAGATGGTAGCTACCGATCTCCGCCAGTCGCTTCTGGGTACCCAGCACGAAATCCTCGCGCATGCAGGTGTCCAGCAGACCGGCGTAGGAGGCCATCAGCTTGTCCTTGTAGGACTGGTATTCGGGCGGCGGCTCCTTGCGCTGGGCCACATTGCGGGCGCGGCGCCAGCCCTCGCAGCGGCTCTCCAGGTCTTCTTCCCGCTTCTGCAGGCCTTCGCTGTCGAGCAGCTTGGCGTGGGTGCTCGTGAAGTCCTCACCGGGGTGGATGCCGTCGAGCATCCCGTTCACGCTCACCGCCAGGTCGCGGTAGAGCAGGTCCCGCTCTAGTTTCCAGGCCTCCAGGGTGAGCTTCTCGGCCAGCATCTCCATGCGCACGGCGCGCGCACGGGAGGCGGTGAAAGGGCGGTCGTCGCTGGCGCTGCCAGCGCCTCCGGTCTGCTGGGAGCGGGCCTGATCCAGTTGCTTCTGCAGCTTGGAACGCGCCGCCTGGCGCAGCTTTTTGCTCTTCTCCAGGCGCTTCTCGAGGCGGGCGATCTCGTCTTCCTTGACGAAGATCTGGTCCAGGGCCTGGGCCAGCAGCTCCTCGCGAGAGCTGAGGTCCTGCTCGGCCGACATGCGGTCGAGCCGGACAAACCGCCCACGCCGCTGCGTCACCCGCTCGGAGCGGGTGAGGTAGGCCTGCCGCTTGGAGTCGATTTCACGGCGCAGGGTCAGCGTCTCGGCGCGTAGTGACTCGGCGACCCGGTAGGACTTCACCTGCGGGTTGGTCTCGCTGGGGTCGTCCAGGGGCATCATGGTGGGAAGCTTCGCCAGCGGCGTCAGGACGGCCGCGACGTTGGCGTCGCCCTGGGCATCGTCGGTACTCTGCCGCTCCCGCGCGCGGGCCAGGCTCAGCTGGATGCGGGCCAGGTGGGTCTTGAGCGCCAGCTGCTCGACCTCCCGAAGACCCCACTTCTTGGACTCGTTCTTCGCCGCGCGCTGAGCCTCGTCGATGCGTTTGAGGGTTCGGTCGATGAGGGCCAGGCTGTCGCTGAGCAGCACCCGCTCGCCGGAGTGCAAGAGCAGCGTCGCATCGACCGCCTTCTCGAGGGCCTCCAGGGCCTTGAGTAGCCGCTCGACCTCGAGGAGCTGAGCCGGGTGAACCGTGGAGGCGTCGGCGACGCGGGGCTTCGGGGGGGCCTTGGGCTTGGGAGCGACCGGCTTGGGAGCCGGTGCTTGGGCGGCGTCCGTGCCTGCATCAGGGCCAGCGCTCGCGTCTTTGGAGGGGGCGTCGCTACTGGCCGAGGCGTCGGAGGACGTGCTCGTGGCCTCTGCCGAACCCGTCGCATCCGTGGCGCCCGCATCCGCGGTGGAGCCGGCGTCTGGAGTGGGGGGCGGTGCAGGCTTTGGCTCTGGCGTCGGGGCCGGCTTGGGGTCAGGCGCCGGCTTGCGAGCGGCCGCCGCCGTGACCTCGACCTTGAGCCGCTTCACCGCGATGATGCGCTTACGGATCTCGCTCAGCCGTTGGCGCAGCGTCTGCTCTTCCGAAGCCTCCAGGAGGAGCTGCTGCTGTTGCCTCAGGATGGACTTCCGCTCGTCCTCCAGCAGTTGGTTCAGGTCCCCGGCGATCTTGATCTTGGGGGCGTCGTCCTGGGGCTGTCCCTGCGCGGGCGCACCGGGCACCTGGGCCTGCGCTGCGGGGGGGCCGAGCAGCAGCGTCGCCAGCAGCACCAACACCAATCGCCATGTGTTTGAGGGGCGCACGCGCCGATGATAGGCGACCGCCGCGGAACGGTCGACTTGCCTACTGCATCGCGCTCAAGGCAGCCCGCGCGCGGTCGGTCGCCTCGGTGAACACACGCTCGCTGCGCGGCGAAGGCTGGCGCAAATAGTCGACGAAAGCCTCGTACATCTCCAGCCGGGTCTTGGCGACCGCGACCAGCTTGTCCCGGACCTCTTCGTTGATGTCCAGGCTGCGGGCGCGCCCCACGAGCTTGCGGGCGTCCGGCAAGACGTCGCGCTCTAGCCGCTCGATGGCCTCGGGGCCCTGGATGGTTCCCTTCTGTAAGTCGACTTCGACCGTGGCCGCTTTGGAGTGGACCGTATCCAACGCGATGAGGGTCTCGCGGTACTGGGTGGCGACCCCGCCTTGGGAAGGTGGGACCAGGACCAGCGTGGCGGCGAGCATGGCGACCCCCATGCCGACTGCGGTCAGTGCCCGTTTTCCACGCCCCTGGATGCCGTCTGGCGTCAGCGCGTGGGCGAGGGCGGCACCGCAGATGAGACCTGCGATGAGGCCTCCCATGTGGGCGGCGTTGTCGATGTTGGGGACGCTGAAGCCGAACAGCAGGTTGATGCCGATGAAGAATAAGCCATCGCGAAGGACGCGCCCGCGCATGGATTTGGGCAGGCCGACGCGAGGACTCAACAGACCCGTAAGCTGGGCGCCGAGGATGCCGAAGACCGCGCCTGACGCGCCGACGGAGACGACGTCGGGGGTGGCGATGACGGAGGCGATGGAGCCTGCCAGTCCGCTGACCACATAGGTCGCCGCGAACCCGGCGTTGCCCAGCACCCGTTCGACCGTCTGGCCGATGATCCAGAGCGCGAACATGTTGAACGCCAGGTGGATGGCGCCGCCGTGCAGGACCGTCGCGGTGATGAGGCGCCAGTACTCGCCATCTTCATGCACGGCGGTTCCGAGGTTGCCGCCCCACTCGAACAGGATCGACGCGGTCGGGGACGTCGCGCTTACGCCCATGGCGACCTGGATGGCCCACACGGCGACGTTGAGGGCGATGAGCCCTTTGACGACCCAGAGGTTGGGCGTCGAGGTGAAGAGGCGCCTCTGGAAGACCAGCAGCTCACGAGCAGCCGGATCCAGCTGGGCGGGGTCCACGGGGTTCGAGCCGGGAGGCGGAGAGTACGTCACGGTGAGGCAGTAAACCCGAATGCTGTGAAGGGCAATCCCGACCCGTGTCCGAGACCTATCTGCCGAACAGCGCGTGCCAGGTCGCCAGGTCCTCGATCCGCAGGTAGTGGTTGTCCTCGAGCAGGTCGCCCATGGGGGCCTGGTCACCGCTGTAGGCGTGGCCCGGGAAGACGACGCAGCTCTGCGGCAGCTGCTTGAGCTTCTGCAGGCTGGCGAACATCTGGTCCGAGTCACCGCCGGGCAGGTCCACGCGCCCGCAGCCCTGCAGGAAAAGCGTGTCGCCACTGACCAGGGAGTCGGCCACGCAGAAGCACAGCGAGCCGGGGGTGTGACCCGGCGTGTGCAGGAGTTCGACCTCGATGTCGCCGCACGTCACCTTGTCGCCGCTGCGGTGCTCCACCAGGTCGCTCTTGCTCAGCCCGGTCAGCTTGCGGACGCCCTCGGCCTCCAGCGTGTGGCAGTGGACCGGGCAGGGCGCGACCTCCATCAGGGTCGCCAGGCCGTCCACCTCGTGGCCCCACAGGTCCCCGCCGATGTGGTCGGGGTGGTAGTGGGTCACCAGGGCGCCGGTGATGGTCATGCCGTCGGCGCCGGCGATCTCGACCAGGTCGCGTACGGCCCAGGCGGGGTCGACGACCACGCACTCACCCTTGGCGCGGTCCCCGACCAGGTAGACGTAGTTCTGCATCTGGGCCGCGATCGGGTTCCCCTTTCCGAAGTCGCGGCCCGCGAGCAGTTGCTTGAAGTAGAGCTGGCTCTCAGCCAAGGGCACCTCTCACGAGCCGTCCGACTCCGTCGGACGCCGCGTAGCGACGGCGCAGGAGGAGCCTGCGACGACGAGCAAGGAGCGAAGCGGCGCCGAAGGCGGCGAGGTTTCCCCCTCCGGGGGACGGAAGGGGGAATGGAACGAGCGGAGCGAGTGGATCAATGGTCGTCATCTTCACCGTGCTTGATGCGGCTGACTTCGGCCACCAGTTTGTCCTGCGAGGAGTGCGGCACCGGCTCGTAGCTGTCGAACTCCATCGTGTAGGAGCCCTTGCCCTGGGTCATCGACTTGAGCGACGGGGCGTAGTTCAGCATCTCCGCCAGGGGCACGCTGGCCTTGACGATGGAGTTGCGGCCCTTGCTGTCCATGGACTTGATGCGCGCCCGGCGCTGGTTCATGTCGCCCATGATGTCGCCGACGTGGTCCTCCGGCGCCGTCACCTCCACGTAGTAGATGGGCTCGAGCAGCACCGGCTTGGCCTTGGCCACCGCCTGCTTGATGGCCTGGCGACCAGCGATCTGGAAGGCGATGTCCTTGGAGTCCACCGGGTGGGACTTGCCGTCGTAGAGCTCGACGTAGATGTCGAGGCACGGGAAGCCGGCCAGGATGCCCTTGTCGAGCTGGGCGACGATGCCCTTCTCCACCGACGGGATGAGCGAGTTGGGGATGACGCCGCCGACGGTCTTGTCGACAAACTCGAATCCCTTGCCCTTCTCGTTGCGCTTGATGCGGATGGCCACCTCGCCGAACTGGCCGGCGCCACCGCTCTGCTTTTTGTGGCGGTAGCGCACGTCGGCGGTGCCCGAGATGGTCTCGCGATAGGGAATCGTGGGCGTACCCAGCTCAAGGTTCACGCCGTAGCGGCGCTGCATCTTGGCCACGGTCATGCTGATGTGGTTGGCACCACGGCCGGCCAGCACGATTTCCTTGGTGACGTCATCGAACGTCTGCTCCAACCCCAGATCCTCGGCCAGCGTCTTTTCGAGCGCGCCGCGAAGCTTGTCCTCGTCCGCCCGTGTTTTGGGATGCAGCACGTACGAAATCATCGGCTTGGGCGGTTGCCGCCACTCGACTTTCACGCCCGCCTTCGACTCGCACAGCGTGTCGGTGGTGTGAGTGTGTTTGAGCTTGGCGATGGCGAAGATGTCGCCCGCGGTGACCTTGTCGACGCTTTCGGTCTTCTTGCCCACCAGGTGGAACAGGCCGCCGATGCGCTCTTCCTTCTCGCTGTTCATGTTGAACGGGTGCAGGTCGGTGGTCGCCGAGCCGCTGAAGCAGCGGAAGACGGACAGGTGACCCATGAAGGGGTCGATGATGGTCTTGAAGCACTGCGCCACGAACGGGCCGTCAGGCGTCGGTGCCAGCTCTTCGGGCTGACCGTTCCGGGTGACGTCGACCGCTTTGTGCTCCATCGGCGACGGGAACGCGCGGGTCACCCACAGGAGCTTGTCGACCCCGATGTTCTTGGACGCCGAGCCCAGTATCACGGGCACGATCATGCCGCCGGTGATGCCCTTGTTCAGACCCGCGCGGACCTCCTCCTGGGAAAGTTCGCCGTGCTCGAGGAAGTGCTCGACCAGCTCGTCGTCGGTCATCGCAACGGCTTCGGCCATGAGCTCCACGGCGGCCTCGACCTCGTCGGCCATGTCGGCCGGAATCTCCGTCTCCTTGGGGATGCCGGAGTCGTCGCTGTAGACGAAGGCCTTCTTGTTCACCAGGTCGATGACGCCCTTGAAGTCGCCTTCCTTGCCGATGGGCAGCTGGAGCAGCACCGGCTCGATGCCCAGCGCCTCCTTGAGCTCGCCCAGCACGCCCTCGTGACTGGCCCGATCGCGGTCCAGCTTGTTGATGAACACCGCCCGCGCCATGCCGAGCTCCTCGGCCAGGGCGTTGACCTTCTCGGTGCCGATCTCCACCCCGTCGATGGCGCTGACCACCATCACGCAGGCGTCGGCCCCCTGAATCGTGGAGTAGGCGTCGTGGATGAAGTCGCCGTCACCGGGCGTGTCCACCACGTGGATTTTGTAGCCGTCGTACTCGCAGGTCAGGAACGAGGTCGCCAGCGAGCCGCCGCGCTCCTTCTCCTCCGGCTCGTAATCCAGCATGGAGGTGCCGTCGGCCGGGGAGCCGAGGCGGTTGTTGAGCTTGGTGGTGCGTGCGATGGCGTCGGCGACGCTGGTCTTGCCGCTGTGGGCATGCCCGGCGAGCGCGAAGCTCCGGATCTTGGTGGAGTCGTAGGACTTCATACAACCTCCTGTCGCACGCCCGGGGCTCAGGGGTGAGAGGGGGCCTCGCGCGTGCGTTCTTTGATACGGCCTAACGGTAGACCAGGTACCAAACCACAGCCCGTGGGGGGTTGCAAACGCGCCCGGGGGCCTGCCAGGGCGGGCTCCCGCCCGTGTTGATGAACACGAACGGCCAGGCAACCTCGCACTCGCCGTTGGTCGCGCCAAAGCGAACCTTCGTCTCCACTTCCCTGATGCAGCGAAGCACCTGAGATGGCGCCCGCGGCGCTGGCGTCCTTGACGCTCCCGTCGCTGTCGATGGTGAAGCGCAACGTGACCGTGCCAGCGAGCTCTGGGCGCGTGGCGAGCGCGTTCCGGTATGGGGAGCGCTTACCACGCACCAGCGAGCCGGGCTACACTGCGCGCGCCATGAAGACCCGCTTGCTGCAGCTCCTCCTTGCGTCGGCTCTGACCGCCGCCTGCGCTGACTCCGACCCGCCTGCGCCCGCCGAAGACGCGGTGTCGGACGCCCTCGCCGACGCAACCAGCGACGCCGTTGCGGATGCTCCTTCGGACGCGTTGCCCGAGGTCCCGACCACCGGCATCGCGGCGGTCACGTTCCCCAACGGCTGGGAGGCGCGGATCGATCGGGCCACCGGCGTCTGGTTCGTGGACGACGCCTCCGGCAAGACCATCCTCACCGGCGGCGGCCGCGGGGTCGACTCCATCCTGGTGGGCCGCGGGGCGCCCGAGGTGATCATGGAGTTCGGCGGTTTCCAGATCGACCTGCAGGCCGAGTCCCTGGCGTGGTCGCCCCTGCCCGCGGCGGGCCCCACACGAGTGGACATCGAGCAAGGTACGGCGCTGCATGCGCGCTGGGAGCTTCCCGAAGGCGGAACCCTGGTGCTGAGCTTCTCGGTGTTCGGCCCGGCCTCCGACACCGAGCGGGACGTGCGGGTCGGGCTATCGATGGAGGGAGGCAACGTGACCGCGGCCGCGCTGGTCACCGAGTCGCCCTCGGACCAGGACTTCTTCGGGCTGGGGGCGCAAGTCTTCGGCATGACGCTGCGAGGCGGGAAGTTCCCGCTTTGGACCACCGAGCAGGGCATCGGCAAGCCCGACGACTACCTCTTCTTCCCGCTGTCCAACATCCGCGAGGCCAGCTACGCCCCCATGGGCATCTGGCACGCCACCGGGGCCGGGAACCTGGGCGCCCACACGGCTATCGTCGGCCATGACGGCTACAGCGAGCTGGACCTCGCCGAGACCCTGCCCGACGCGGTGGTTCTGCGCAGCTATCTGGAGCTACCGTCCTTCGTGCTGGTCGATGGCGCCGACCACCGCGTCCGTATGACGCATCTTGGGGACTACGTCGGGCGCCCGCCCGAGCCCGAGCCGTGGGTATTCGCGCCCTGGAACGACTCCGTCGGTGGGGGCGCCGATCTCTTCGAGGTGGCCACGGCGCTGCGCAGCAACGGCATCCCCTCGTCGGCCATCTGGGCCGAGGACTGGATCGGCGGCAACGAGGGGCCCTCGGGCTACCGGTTGAGCTACAGCTGGGAGTGGGACCCCAGCCAGTACCCCGACCTGCCCACCAACATCACCGACCTGCAGGCCGACGGGTTCGCGTTCCTGGCGTACTTCAACACGTTCGTGCCCAACACGACGGCCCGCTTCGCCGGCGGGGAGACCGACGGGCATCTCGTGAAGAAGGCGACGGGAAGCACCTATACCGTCACCGATCCGGCCGGGCGCGTCGCGGGCCTTGTCGACCTGACCAGCCAAGCGGCGACCGACTGGTTCGAGGGCTACATGCGGACCTGCGCCGAGACCTTGGGGGCCGACGGCTGGATGGCGGACTTCACCGAGTGGATGCCCCACGACGCGGTGCTGTCCGACGGCCAGCAGGGCTGGGCGTACCACAACCGGTACCCGCTCGACTTCCAGGCGCTGAATCTGAAGGTCCTCGGCGAAAACAAGGGCGTCTTCTTCGCCCGCAGTGGCTGGGCGTCGGTGAACGGCGGCTCGGCCGGCCTGGCGACGACGATGTGGGGCGGCGACCAGGACACCGACTGGGAGGACGACGACGGTTACCCCAGCATCGTGCCCCTGGGCGTACATCTGGGACTGGCGGGCATCAGCTACTTCGGCACCGACATCGCTGGGTACTCCTCGTTCGTCGCGCCCTACACCAACAAGGAGCTGTTCTATCGCTGGACGACGGCGGCCGCGCTGACGCCGCTGATGCGGACCCACCACGGTTCCAGCAAGTGCGGCAACTGGTCCTTCGACCGTGACGCCGAGACGCTCGAGCACTACAAGCGCTGGGCCATCGTCCATACGCTGCTGTACCCGACGATGCAGCAGCTGTCGGCGGAGACGCAGACCTCGGGCTGGCCGATGATTCGGCATCCGTGGTTCGTGGCGCCCGACGAACCCGCGCTTTGGCGCGACCAGGACTACACCTGGTTCCTGGGCGATGACCTGTACGTGGCGCCGGTCCTGGCCGAGGAGGCGACCGCGCGGGATGTCATCCTGCCCTCGGGCGACTGGTGGCCCCTGTTCGGTGAGGCGTCGGTGGCCGGCGGTGACACCTTCAAAGCTTCGGCGGAAGCGACCGAGCTGCCCGTCTTCGTTCGAGCCGGCACGGCCCTGGTCCTGCTGACGGAAGCGGTGGACTCGTTCTACGGCGCCTCCAACGGCGGCATCACGACGCTGGACGATGCCGCTGGGAAGTACCGCGTGGCACTGTATCCGGACGGCTCCGGCACCATCACCACCTCGCCGGTGGGCGGTGCGTCGGTGGCCTCCAGCGGCGTCGTCGGACCCGTCGACTACGCTTCGGCGACCGTAGATGGCGCCGCGGTTCCTGCCTGTGACGCCGCCGGGCCCACGGAGAGCTGCCACGGGACCGGCTTTGTCCGCGTCGTGAATCCCAGCGGAAGCGTATCGGTCGCGCTCGGTTCGGGGACCGTCATTGTTGATGGCGATGGCAGCACCACCGTCGAAGTGTCCCTGGCGGCCGACGCCTGGGGCGTTCTGGCCAGCCCGACCGCGGTGACCGACCTGGACCCGGACATCCCGCCCCCCTGCGACATCTAGCTCAACGAGGCCCCCATGACCGAAACGACCATCCCACCCCTCGAGGCCCTCCTCGAGACCTACTCCGACGCCGTTCTCACGCGCCTGGCCGCGGACAAGCTGGACGTCGACGTGCCTCGAGCCCGCTCCGTGCTCGTCGAGGCCATCGTCGCGGCGGTCAGCTCGGCGGACTATGCGGCGGCCACGCTGGCCACGATTCCGCCCCCCGCCGACACCATCCTGACGGCGCTGCTGGACGCTCCCGAGCACGTTCGGGCGGTCGCTGGCTTCCGCGACGAGATCGAGGAGCTGTCGGCTCAGCGAACCGTCGCGGCGTCGGATCCCACGGCTGTGCTGACGTCCAAGCGGCACGACCTGTATCTGCCTGTACTGGCCACCGCCTACGCCGACGACGACTTGCTGAACCCCAAGGAGGCGGCGCTGCTGGCGACCCTTCGGCAGGCACTCGGGATGAGCGTGCGCGAGCACTACCTGTTGTCGTACCACCCCTCGGTCCGGGCCTCGTGGGAGGGGCTCGAGGACGAGCGCAGTGGGGCCGATGCCTACGCGCGGGCCCGGGACGCGCTGCTGCTGACCGGGTTGGTGCAGACCTGGGAGGACACCTATGGCGTCCCCGCCGACGCTGTGCCCCACGTGCGTGCCGCCATGGGGCTGGAGCTCGTCCCGAGCGCTTTCGGCCGGCTGCTGGCCCGGTTCACGGTCACCCAGCTGCGCGCCGCCCTGGAGTCATGCGGGCTTGCGTTGAGTGGTTCCAAGGACGAGCGGGTGCAGCGGTTGCTGGATGCGCTGGTGCGTCCGACGGACGTACTGGCGAGCCTGCACTCCGACGACATCAAGGGGCTGTGCCGCGACCTGGGGCTTCAGGTGTCGGCACCGAAGGCCGATCTCATCGCCTCGCTCGTCGCCCACTTCGACGCTGGAGACGACCTGCCCAAAGACGTCGAGCCCGAGCCCGAGCCCGAGCCCGAGCCCCGAGAGCTCGACCGCGGCGTGTTCGAGCTGCTGCTGGACAGTCTACGGACCGACCACCTGCACGCCATCTTGTCGGGCGCCGGCCTACGGCGTAGCGGCACCAAAGCGGAACGCATCGAGCGCATCGCTGACAGCCGGTGGGGCGAGCACAGCCTGCTGGATCACCTGCCCAAGCCCGAGCTGGTGGAGATGCTGCGCAAGCTGCGGGAGCGGGTCTCGGGCACCAAGGACGAGCTCATCGACCGCCTGCTCGAGCACCACAAGGCCATCGAGCTGCCGCTAGGGACCGAGGAGGTCAGCGAAGACCTCGGAGAGTTGAGCAGCGACGGGGCCTGAGGGGGCCTCCAGGTGGGAACTAGGCAGAAGACCGCTCGGAGCGGTCTTCTGGCTAGTACGGGGCGGTGGGGCATGCCTAGAACGGGACCAGCAGCGTCACTGTCAGCTCGAACTGCCCGGTGGCCGTCGACGTCGCCGTCGGGCCGTCCACGATGATGTAGTACGTCGTGCCCGCCATCAGGGTGGCAGCGATGCCCTCGTCGTTGCCCACATTGTTGAGTCCGTCGATGCAGTTGCCACCGCCCTGCAGGGGACAGTCCGTCGTGATGTAGGTGGTGAAGTCGCCGCTGATATTGGCGACATCGATGTTGAAGATCCCCGACTGCACCGGCGTGAACGTAAAGATACGTTCCGGCGCCAGCTGGCCGCGGTCGACTGGGTCTGTGACGCAGGTGTCGGCGGGCATCGACGTGTCGTTGGTCGCGCCTGTGGTGTCCCAGGTAAAGGGCGTGCCCAGGTCGCCCCAGCCGATGTCGGCGTCCACGGTGCAGCCGCCGCCTGCCGGGCAGCCGTCGATGCCCGCGCAGTCGGGGTCCTCGCAGTCGGTGAGGCTGTCGTCGTCGTTGTCCATCGTGTCGTTGCACGTGGTCTCCACGCCGCAGCTGGGCGGGCCGAAGCAGTCTGGGTCCTGGCAGTCCACGAAGGTGTCGCCGTCGTCGTCGGTGCCGTTGCTGCAGTCGGTCTCCGTCCCGACCTTGTAGATCTGGAAGTCGTAGCCGCCGCCCTGCTCGTTGAACAGACCCGCACTGTCGACCAGCACGTAGTAGGTGGTGTTGGCGACGAGATCGATGAACAGCCATTCGCTGGTGAAGCCGAAGTCGGTGGCCAGCACACACTCACCCGGCTGAACCTGGCTTCCGGGGCATGTGTTCAGCACCGCGAGGATGTGGTTGGCGCCATTCTGACCCCAGACGCGGATGCCGTGCTCGCCGGTCTCGGTCGGCACGAACTCGTAGATGACGTCGCCGCCGCTGAGGCCCTTGTCGAACCCGATGCTGCCGCCGCCCGGCTGTGGGCAGGTGAACGCCGGAATGTAGGTGTCATCGGTCGCCGCCGCCGAGTCCTGGCCCAGCTGATCGAAGGGTAGGGTGCTGGGGACGATGAAGTCCGCCACGCCACAGGCCGGCACGCAGCTGGGGCGGGCGGTGCAGCTGCCGTCCGCGCAGTCGACGGCGTTGTCGCCGTCGTCATCGACGCCATTGGTGCAGTCCTCGATGCACGCGGTGGGCTGGCTGTCGCAGTCGGGGTCCTCGCAGTCGGTGAGCCCGTCCAGGTCGTCATCGATGGTGTCGCCACAGTTGACCTCGGACGCTGTCGACTCGATGAGCAGGTCGTAGGTGCCGGAGGCGCCGTTGTAGCCATCGACGATGACGAAGACGACGTCGTCCTGGTTGAGCGTGAAGGTCACTTGCTCCTGCGCGCTGGAGCCGTCCGAGGCGACCAGGCAGCTCCCGCCTGTCAGTGGACAGGCGGTGGTCACGACCAGCGCCAGATCGGCCCCATTGGTGATGTCCAAGGTCGCGCGGTACTCGCCGGCGGCCGGTGCGGTGAAGCGATAGACGTGCTCGGGACCCGTGCCGGTCTCGAAGGTCAGCAGCGGTCCGGTCGGGGTGCCGTCGGGACACTCGTTGGCGGGCACCGAGGTGGCGTTGTCGCTGAACCCCGTGTTGTTCGACGTGGTCCAGGGCAGCGTCCCGACGTCCACCGTCTTGCCGTCACAGGCGCCGCCGCCCGTACCGCCGCTGCCCACGATGGACAGCGTGTAGGCGCCAGACTCGGTCTGCCAGCCGTCCGCCAGGACATAGACGCTCTCGCCGGTGAGCAACGGCACCTGCACCACATCGGCCACGACGCCGCCCGTGTCGCTCGCCGCGAGGCACTGCCCGCCGTCGGTCAGCGGGCACTGGGTGGTGACCGCCAGGGCCACATCGAAGCCGCCGCTGAGCGTAAACGTGTAGGTGTCGTCCGCTGGCGCCGTGAAGAAGTAGATGTCTTCATTGGCCTGACCCGTCTCGAAGCCCAGCTGAGCCCCCGTCGGTGCCCCCGAGGGACACAGTGACGAGATGCCGGTCAGCTGGGAGGCGTTGGTCGTGTCGCCGTTGTTGGTGTATGGCACCGCGTCCACCACGATCTGCTCGGACGCGCAGTCGCCGCCGCCGCCACCGGTGTCTGCGGTGACCGTCAGCTCGAAGCTGCCCGCCACGTTGCCCAGGTCGTCATAACCGTCGACCACAATGAAGTAGGGCGTTCCCTGCAGCAGGTTGGTCGTGATCGACTCGCCACCGACGCCGAACCAGTCGGAGGCCTCGATGCAGCTGGTCGCGTCCAGCACCGGGCAGGCCGTGCCCACCATCAAGGCGGCGTCGAGGGTTCCGACGTTGGCCGTCAGTGCGATGGTGTAGTTGCCGGTGGTGTCTGGGGTAAAGCTATAGACCAGGTCGTTGGACCCTCCGCCAAGGCCGGGCATGAACCCGCCCCCGAAGGCCGGGCACTCGAAGGCCGGGATGTTCAGGTCGTTGGTGGCGCTGGTGGTGTCACCGGGGATGACCGCCGGCAGCGCCGTCGGTGCGATGACGATCGCGTCGCCACAGGTGTTGCCGGTCGGCGGGCCACTGCCGCAGCCAGGGAAGGTCGTGCAGGCGGGGTTGAGGCAGTCCAGGTCGCCGCCGCCGCACGCGCCGGAGGCGTCGCAGCTCTCGAACTGGGTGCACAGCTCGAGGTCGTCGCAGGGGGTACCGACGGGCACCTGTACCAACTCGCAGGTGCCGGCATTGCAGCTCCAGTCCTGGCACTCACCGGGGCTTCCATTGGAGGTACAGTCGGAGTCGATGACGCACTCGGGCGGGTCGGCATCCGGTCCGGGGCCGGTGTCGTCAACGCCATCGGGGACCGGCGCGTCGGTCGAGGGCAGGTCCGGTTCGGCGTCCGGCTCACTGGCATCCGACGCCGCGTCGGTGGGGGGGAGGTCCGGCTCCGCGTCGGGGAGGGGACCATCCGGCGCCGCGTCGGTGGCGGGGAGGTCCGGCTCGGCGTCCGGCAGTGGGGCATCTGACGTCGCGTCGGTGGGCGGTAGGTCCGGTTCGCCGGCGTCGCCGACCTCCATCGTCGGCGCGTCCGTCCCGCCAGCATCGGCAGGCGGGACATCCGCGACGGCGTCGGGCTGCGCGTCACTCGTCGGCACGTCGGGCTGTGCCGTTCCATCGCCCGAGGCGACACCGTCGGACGCCGTATCCGCAGCAGGGGCGTCGCTGCCGGCACCGTCCGACGCCGTCCCGTCGCCGTTACCTCCGTCCGACGTCGCGTCGGGCGTCGCGGCATCGCCCGTCGAGTCGCTGCCCGGGGTGGCGTCCTGTGCGGACCCGTCACCAATCGCGTCCGTACCCGGTGCGTCGGGGATAGCAACGTCGCCTCCGCCGCCACCGTCGCCAAGGACCCCGTCAGGACCCGAACCATCCGGCACGTCGGTCGTCACGACGCCGTCGGAGGCGCTGTCCACAGCGCTGTCTCCGGGTACGTCCCCGCCACCGTCGGAGTCCGCATCGAGGGTGTCGACAGAGACCTCCGGGTTGACGCTCCCGTCCACGTCCGAGGGGCCACCGTCACCGATCGCGACGCTGTCCTGGCCTCCGGCATCCGCATCTGGGGCGTCACCATCGGCGACGTCCGTGTCGGGGATGCCGTTGGGATTCGATGAGTTGCTGTCCAGCCCACCTTCGAGGACCCGGCGCTTGTCCGGACACCCCGAGACGGCCAGTCCCAGGCTCAAAAGGACGATCATCGCTGCCAGCCGCATGCGCCACTCCCTTCGTCGTGGGAGAGACCATAAGGCGTCGTCGTTCTGGTTTCCAGCCGAGCGGACAGAGCCGCCGCCCGCTCCGGCTGGGGACGGCTAGAGCACGGTGGCCACGCCCATCTGAGCGGTGCTGAACCCGTTGGCCGTGCCATCCAGATCGATGTAGTTCCAGGAGGCGCCGCCGTCCACACTGGCGCGGTACACGTAGGAGTAGGTCCCGGGCGTGTCGACGAAGAACGCCCCGCGGAACTCGTTATCGCTACCCGTATCGCTTTGGCAGAACGCCGGGAACCACAGCCAGGTCCCGCTGGTGCGCGGGTCGCTGTCCTGCTGCCCATAACCGACCTCGACGATGAGGTCGCCGGTGGGGAACTCGCCCGAGCCGGGGCATGCACCGCCGGTGACCCCGTTCTCCTGCACCCGGCCGAAGACGGCCTGGCTCCAGGTGTCGCGCAGAATCTGAACCGTCATCGGGCGGTTGATGCTACCGCTGTTGATGGTGTTGCCGCCGCTGGCGGTGCTCGTCAGGCGCAGGCCGTTGTTGAGGGTGTCGCTACCGCTGTTGGTGACGACGACGTTCTTGAAGCCTGGCGTCGAGGCGCCCACGGTGCAGGTGATCTCCGACAGCGTGTTGGCGGTAACGGTGCACGCCACCCCGCCGATGGTCACGGTGGGCGACCCTGCGAAGTTGTATCCGACGATGCGGACGGGCGTGCCGCCGGCGGACGGGACGTTGTCGGGATGCACCGCCACCACCGACGGATCGGTGTTGCTGCTGCAGTCCACATTGGAGGTCCCGGGGGTGCCGTCGTCGGTGTTGGGACCGAACTCGAACGCGTCGCCGTTGGGGTGGGCGCACCAGTTGCCACTGGTGTTGTTGTTGGCGTCGTAGTTGTCCGGGTCCAGGTTCAGCGACTCGTTGACCGCCGAGGGCCAGGGGCTCTCAAGGTACTCGATCTGGTCCACCGTGACGGGTGACGAGCCATCGAATTGCAGGAAGATCTCGTCGTTGGAGTTGCCGAGCTGGAAGAAGCCGTACTCGTAGTCACAGGTGACGCCGCCGTTGTACTGCGGCTCTCCGGTCCGGCAGAGAACGGCGAACCCACGTGGAGGCACGATGACGTCCTCGTTGATGACGGTGATCTCCTGCTGGCCGCCCGGGTCGTCACGCATCTCCCAGGTGCGCACGTTGACCGGGCGGTCGCTGGGGTTCCACAGCTCGATCCACTCGAAGTTCTCGTCCGGGGTCTGCGATGAGTCGTAGAAGATTTCAGTGACCACCACAGCGCCCGGGGTGATGGCGCCTTCGTCGGCCTTGCCGTCCGGGTCGCAGTCGTTGTCCTTGCCGTCGCGATACTCGGGCGCGCCGGGGTAGATCATCGGGTCGTTGTCGTTGCAGTCGTCGCCACCACACAGCGGGTCGGTGTCGAAGGCTCCGTCGGCGTCGATGTCCTTGTCGTCAGGTGCGCCAGAGCAGTCCTCGTCGAGGCTGTTGCCGCACACCTCGAACTGGTCCGGGTTGACGCCCACGTTGGCGTCGTCGCAGTCGTCGATGGGGAGAGGCCCAGCATAGTTGGCGCAGTTCTCGTCGACGTGCCCGTCGACGTCGAGGTCTTTGTCGTCGGTGACGCCGTTGCAGTCGTTGTCGAGGTTGTCGCAGATTTCCAGCGCACCCGGACGGACTGTGGCCTCGCTGTCGTTGCAGTCGGTGCCGCCGCAGGCGAGCGCGATGACGTCGTCGTTGTCGAGGTCCAGGTTGTTGATGCTTCCGTCGCAGTCGTTGTCGACGGAGTCGGTGCAGACCTCCACCTCGCCTGGGTTCACGGCGGCGTTGTTGTCATTGCAGTCGGTGGTCGGAAGTCCGCCGGTGTAGTCGACGCAGTTGTTGTCGATGTAGTCGTCGCCGTCGACGTCCTTGTCATCGATGACGCCGTTGCAGTCGTTGTCGCGCGCGTCACCGCAGGTCTCGTCGGCGCCGTCGTAGGCCAGCGGGTTGAGGTCGTCGCAGTCGGTGCCGCCACAGGCCAGGGGTGTCTGGCCGTCGCCGTCGATGTCGACGTTGTCGGTGACGCCGTCGCAGTCGTTATCGAGGCCGTCGCAGGTGATCTCGATCTGCTCGTAGTCGGCGCCATAGGAGCCCGCGTCGCAGGCCGCGTAGCCGCCGGAGGCGCCCAGGCAGGTCTGGATGGAGCCCTGGCAGACGCCGTTCTGGTTGGGACAAAGCGGAGCCGCGGCGAGGTTGTTGTCGACGCTGCCGTCGCAGTCGTTGTCGAGGCCATCGCAGATCTCGCCGCCGGGATCGGGCGTGCCCGCGGTGGCCGAGCACTGGGTTCCATCGCCCGCGGAGTTGCAGATGAAGATGCCGGGGCTGGCGCAGACGCCTATGCCCTGGGTGCAGCCATCGCCCAGGTTGGCGTAGCCCTCGTCGACGTTGCCGTCGCAGTTGTTGTCGACGTTGTCGCAGACCTCGGCCGCGGGGGGCTGTCCTACGCACTCGAGCGCGGTGCCGGCGCCGCAGTCCAGGATGCCTGGGCAGGTGCCCTGTGCGTTGCTGATGTCACACGCGTCGCCGCGATTGGGGAGGTCGTCGATGGCCGAGTTGCAGTCGTTGTCGAGGCCGTCGCAGATCTCGACGGCGGGGACGTTGGCGGTGCAGCCCACCCATCCCTGACTCGGATCGCAGGTCTCCTGTCCGTAGCAGGTTCCTATGGCGTTGCTGGACAGGCAGGTCCGGCTATCGCCGTCGTTGGCAGGCAGGCAGGAGCAGGCGTTGGAGTCGGGCACGCATTGCTCCACGCCGCCTCCGATGTCGGTGCAGGTGAAGCCCGCGGGGCAGTCCGTCCCGTGAGGCGAATCGGCGGCGCAGTTGCGGCCGCAGAAGGTGCCGTCGGAAAGCGTCAGGCAGACGTCGCCGATGGTCGGACAGTTGGCATCGCTGGCGCAGCTGCCGCAGAGGTCGTCGGTGATGGGCAAACACGTAATCGGGCCGGCCTCGTAGTAGCCGACCTCACAGCTCAAGACCTCGCAGCGAGGGTTGCCGCCATTCTTGACGCACTGCGCTGCGGTCGCATTGGGAATGGCCCCGCCGGCGCAGTTCACGCCACACACGCCGCAGTTCTCGTCGCTGACGTAGTCGCCGTCCGCGTCCACCCAGGGGTCGTCGACGACGCCGCTGCAGTCGTTGTCGTTGTAGTCGCAGGTCTCGACCTCTGGGGTCTGGGCATTGCAGACGAGGCCGTCGACACCCTGACAGACCTGCGCACCCGTGCAGGTGCCGGCGGCGTTGGTCACATCGCAGCTTTCCCCGGTCCCCACCGCGGCGTTGTCGATGATGCCGTTGCAGTCGTTGTCCTGACCGTCGCAGACCTCCTGGGCCGGGGTATCGGCGTCGCAGCCGACCCATCCCACGGCGGCGTCGCACGTCTCGGTGCCATAGCATGCGCCGAACGCGTTGATATTGGCGCACTGCCGGGTCTGGCCGTCGATATCGGGGGTGCAGGAGCAGGTGTTGGTCAGCGGCACGCAGCGCGATTGATCGGCGCCGGCCTGGTCGGTCACCGTCTGGCAGCTGAAGCCCGTGGGGCAGCTGTTGTCGGCGGTGTCGCAGGGCATGACGCAGATGGGGTCGGGCTCGCCGCTGAGCACGACGCAGCTGCCCCCGAGGCAGTCGATGTCAGCCACGCAGTTGGTGCAGGTGACGTCGACCGGAGGCAGGCACTGGAACTGGTTGAACTGGACAAAGCCCTCGTTGCAGCTCTTCACGACGCAGATGGGCTCCTCGGGCGTGCCGCCACACTGGCCGACGCCGTTGGGGATCTTCACCGCACAGTCGTTGTTGCAGTAGCCACAGTGAAGATCGGTGGTCCAGTTGCCGTCGGCGTCCCGGAAGTCTTCGTCGATGTCGCCGTCGCAGTCGTTGTCCTGGGCGTCGCAGGCCTCCACGACCGGGATCTGGCCCTGGCACGAAAGCCCCTGGTCGGCAAGGCAGATGTTGACGCCAGGGCACGAGCCCACGCCGTCGACGTCGTTGGTGCAGGGTTGGCCCTCGTCCGGGAGGTTGTCATCGATGACTCCGTCGCAGTCGTTGTCGACCCCGTCACAGACCTCGTCGGAGGGCACGTTGGCGTTGCACGGCAGCCATCCCTCGCTGGTCTTGCAGGCCTGGAAGCCGAAGCAGGTGCCGATGCCGGCAGTGGTGAAGGAGCACGACCGGGTCTTCTCGTCGATGTACGCATTGCATGTGCAACTTCCGGTGTCCGGGATGCACCAGTTCCCCGGTTGGGCGCCACCGGGGTCGGGGATGCAGTCGTACCTGTCCGGGCAGTCGCTCTCGGTCTCGCAGGGGAACGCGCAGTGGTTGGCACCGTCGATGGTCAGGCACGAGCCGCCGCCGCACTGGAAGTCAGCGGCACAGGCCGAGCAGCTTTCCTGGGTCTGGGGCAGGCAGAGAAAGACGGTGGCGTTGGAAGCGCTCAGCACCGACTTGCAGAGGTATCCGGTTGGACACTGGTCTTCGCAGGTCTGGGTGCAGATGTAGCCGGCAGGGCCTTCGACGCACCAGCCGCTCTCGCAGTCGGCGTTCTCGGCGCAGGGCTCGCCGAAGTCCTGGTTGAGGTCGAGCCCGGTGTCCTCCTCGGGAACGTCGACCGTGGGCGCGTCCAGGGTCACGATGACGTCGGCGCCGATGTCGCCGTTGCCGCTACCCGGGGTGGTTTCTTTTGAACATCCCGCCAGCGCGACCAGCGCGCCCAACACCCACCATGCACGTCGCATGCTGCTCTCCACTCTCGTTGCGCGCAGGAGTCTACCACCCGCGGTGGGTCAGGTCAGGCGTGACGCGACTTGGCTGAGGCGGGTTCACCGCGTTGCCATCTGGCGGCCACCGACGCAGGATGCTGCGGATGCTGGCCGAACTCCCCTACCCCTACATCCCCCCGCTCATCGACAGCCCGGACTTCCGGCTGACAGCCTTCGACGTGCTCGTCGCGCTGGCGGTCATCACCGGCGTACTGATGAGCGAGCGCCGCGCCCAGAAGCTGGGGCTGGACCGGCGGGTCATCGTGGACGCGACCCTGTGGGCCGTGATCCCGGGCTTCATCGTGTCCCACTTCGTCAGCCTGGTGTTCTACTTCCCCGAGCGCCTGTCGGACTGGCGCCAGGTGGTGAACATCTTCGCGGGCATGAGCTCGCTGGGCGGCTTCATCGGTGGGACCGCCGGCGTGGCGTACTTCATGCGCAAGAACAAGATCCCGCTGGCGCCCTACACCAACGCCATCGTCTATGGCTTCACCCTGGCCTGGATCTTCGGGCGGCTCGGCTGCACGGTCGCCTACGACCATCCTGGCGTCGAGACCGACTTCTTCATGGGCATGCCCTATCCAGGCGGCCGCGCCAACGGCCTGTCTGCCGCGGTTCGCCACAACCTGGGCTTTTACGAGATGCTCTGGGCCTGCGGTCTGGCGCTCTACTTCTGGACTCAGCGTGCCAAGCCCCACATCGCGGGGTGGCACCTCACGGTCTTCGTCATGACCTACATGCCCCTGCGCTTCAGCTTTGACTTCCTGCGCGAAAATGACCTGCGCCACGGCGGCCTCACCGCCGCGCAGTGGAGCCTGCTGGCCGTCTTCGTGCTGACGTTGGTGTACTGGCGGAAGTGGAAGGAGAAAGGGGAGATCGTGCACGCCAACGGGGAGGTCCACATCTTCGCCGACGGCCGCCCGGCGCTGGCGCCGAAAGCCGAGGCGTCAACGGGCTGAGCGCGCCCTTACGGTGCGCCCTGGCACGGGACGACTGCGACCGACTGACGTGTGTGGTTCTGCAGCGTTGCAGGGAGCGTGTCGCGTACCTCGAGACTCGCCGGGTTCAGAGTGACCATGCCTCCGTCCTCTCCAATGACGAGCAGCACGGTCTCCTCGAAGAGCAGGCGGAGCCATCCGGGGGCCACCCCCACGGCTTGGGACTCGTTCAGGGTCAGGCCGGTCGCGTTCAGCTGACCGCGCTCGACGGTCCCGTCGGTCCGGCTCACCCAGATGGCGTCGTCGGCGCCGGCCAGCGCGGCATCGACGAAGTCCGGACCCTCGTCGCACCAGGTCATCTGTGTGTCCGCCCACACGGGGCCCGAGCCGAACGCCGTCCAACCGTGCAGGCAGCTGTCCGCGGCGCCGGTCACCAGCGTCCGATGACTGGGCCCCGATCGGACCGAGCGGACCGGGCTTGCTGGCAGCACGGGACCTGTCCCCATAGCTCCTCTCGGAAGCCCGACAACATGGATCGCTTGCACGCCTAAAACGCCCTGACCAGTGGTTGCGGCAAAGAGGCGGGTCACGGGGAAGCCGAGGAAGGTCCCGTTGAACACGTCGTGCACGCCGTCACCGACCAACCGGTCGAGCCAAAGCCCCTCGATGGTCTCAGACGGCTGATACGTCGCCAGGAACGCCGGTGGGACAAACAGGTTACCGTCCGGTCCGGCCACCCACAGCTTCATCTCCACGCCGCTGGCGGGCAGCCCACCCACGAGCGCGCGACCGGCCACAAAGAACGACTCTGCCGCGGGGTCGGAGGCAACGACCGAGGTCGCGTGCATGGATGTGGCGGGCTCGCTCACGAGGCTCGTCGTCCCATCCCAGTCGAGGTGGAGTTCGGCCAGGTTCGGACCATTGGCGACCAGAACGCGACGGCCCGACGCACCAAAGCGTTGCGGCCGCGGGAAGGACTCACTGACGATGAAGGGAACCGTCGGTGGTGTCTGGGCCAGGCTCCGGAGAGTCCCGTCCGGGGCCACCTCCAGCGTCTCGACGCTCCCCCCCGAGCCGATGGTGACCAGGCACAGGTGTTCCACGTCGCAGGTGGCCGAGCAGCCATCACCGCTGACCTGACCGCCGTCGTCGCACTGCTCGTGGTCCTGAACCTCGCCATCGCCGCAGGCGAGGTGGCAGGTGTAGTCAGTCGCGTTGACGTCGGGAGCGCACCAACACTCGGGGACGCCGGTTTGAATGTCGCCGGCGACCACGCAGGTCTCGTCGATGACACAATACCCGTCGGCAATCTCGCGGCTGCAACTCCCCTCCTCGCACACCCCGGTCGTGCACCAGAGCTGGTCGACGCAGGCATCGCCTCCGTCCGTGCAGGCGACAGGGGCCTGGCAGCCGGCCCGTTGGGCACAGTCCGGGTCGGCGCAATCGGTGCGCCCGTCACCATCGTCGTCGACGAGGTTGGTACAGTCCTCCAGAACGATTCCCTCCCCAGACCAGGCCAGGCGCCACCCGGTGAACCCGGACACCTTGGGCCCAACCGCCACCAGGTTCCGCCGTTCTTCGTCGTAGATGAGGGCGTGGGAGGCCATGGCAGGGCCCGGCACCGGGATGTCGAGTCGCATCCAGGTGTTCAGGTCGAACTCCCAGACCTCAGCCAGCGGGGCGCCTGCGGCATCGGTCCCGCCGTGATGAACGATGCGGTCGCGCGCCGGGTCGTACGCCATGGCGCCGCCCGGTCCGGGGAATCCCGAAGGAAGGGGGCCCAGGTCGGTCCACTGCCCGTCGAACGTCAGCGTCCAGGTCGCTCTCTGGTCGTCGGCATCGATAATGACGACCAGGGTTTCAGCGGTGCGATGGGTGGCGGCGGCCAGGACCTGCCCCGAGGGGGCGTCGGCTCCGGCTCCGGCTCCGGCTCCGGCCATCGCGCTCCAGGCGAGGTCGTCGAGCCGCTCGACCCAAACCGGCTCCCCCGGCGGCGCACGAATGGACGCCAAGCTGCCCTGGGGCCCCGCCACCAACGCATCAGGAGCAGGTGTCGACGCGCCCGGTGGCGGCTCTGCCGGGAGCCAGAGTCGGCCGCTGCGCACCCAGGCTTGTCCATCGCCCATGAGCATCAGTCGGTCCGTCGTGGCGTCGAAGCCCAGGTGCTTTCCGAGGCCAGCGATGGGGTCGGCCTCCCCCGGCAGCCAACGCTCTCCCAACGTCCAGGTGTTGACGGTAATCGTGTCGGGGCTTGCGCCTCCGAAAAGCACCGACTCGCGCTGGCGCCGGTCGAAGGTCAGGGCCGCCCGGCTTCGCGCACGGGGTTGTTGGCGACCCACCACCTCCACCCAGCCGACCTCGTCGTAGACCCAGTACGCTTCACTGAGCAGGCCTGCAGCTCCGCCGCCGAACAGGTGGATCATGCCGCGGCCGTTGGAGGAGGCAGCAAAGCCATCCGCCACGGCTGGGCGCTCCTGGGTGGCCCCCTTGCCAAGGAGGGTCTTGCTCCAGACGCCATCTTCGGCGAGCTGGTACACAAAGCTGTGGTCAGCGTCCCGAAAGAGGAAGGACGGAGCGCCCTCGTACATGAACGCCGCGCCAGGCTGGCTGACGGAGGTGGGGGGAGCGACGAACTGCGCGGTCCCCTGGTCGTACCATCCCACGAAGGACTCCGTCGCGAACGCCACCGCAGGGCGCTTCGGAGCGGGCGCGCTGTAGCACCGGGTGGGCGTGGCGTCGATGCGTTCAGGGGAAACCAGACCGATGTCCGAGGGTTCGATGGTCCAGGTGGTGCCATCCCACGCGGCCGTAAACGTCGGGAACAGGACCAGCAGCAGGTTGCGGTCCAGATCCAGTACCGCATCGTGCGGTGCGGCGGGCACCGGAGGCCCGTCGGGCAGGCGCTCCCAGCTGGACGTTTCGCCCCGCCAGCGCCAAACGTGCAGGGGCGCGAGCGCATCGGCGTCCTCCGACTGTGACGGGCCCCGGGTCAGAACGAGCCATTGGCCGTCCTGGCTTCCTACCTTGTTGCAGAGGGGGTGGCCGGCCACGCGAGCCGTCGCCGACCACAGCACCGGCGTGACGAAGTCGCGAAAGGCGCCCTCGTGGGGCGCATGCACCTGGTGCCAGGCGCCATCGCTGAAGCGCCACAGGTCGAGCAGGGGCTGGCCATCGGCCCCGACGCCGCCGGCCAACCAGCGGTCCAGGCCGAGGATGCTGAAGCGCAGCCGCGCGCCGCGTCGTGCAGGGGGCGTCGGCGCCTCGGAGACCGGTGACCACGCGGGCACCTCCAACAGGCACTCGCTGGAGCAACCATCCCGGCTCATCGCGTTGCCGTCGTCACACTCTTCCCCGGCCAGCGCATCGTGGAACCCGTTGCCACAGGTCTCGAACCGGCACTGAGCGCTGCAGCCGTCGCCGCCGACGGTGTTGCGGTCGTCGCAGTCTTCGCCGGTGTCCTCCACCCCGTCGCCGCAGCGCGCCGGTTGGCAATCGGTGCGACAGGCGTCGATCACGCTGTTGCTGTTGGCCTGGCCGTCGTCGCACTGCTCGGGGGCCTCGACGACGCCGTCGCCGCACACCACCTGACCGGGGAGCACGCACAGTCGGCTCGTCGCGTCGCAGGTGAACCCCGCTGGGCACACGCTTCCATCGCCGCAGGTCACCGCGGAGGCGTTCGCGCAGCCGACGCACGTCGTCCCCAGCGCCAGCAGGAAGAGGGCGGGGCGGGCCCAGTCCATCCAGGAGCCGTTCACGCTGCCAGGGTAACGGGTTCATCGAGGACCTCCAACCCGTCCGGCCGGACGTCCGGCCGGACGTCCGACCCTTGCGTCGCGTCCTGCGATTGGAACGTGAGTTGAGTAATTTCAGTGCCTTGAGGGTTGGCGTGCGGGTTGCACTGGCTTCGGGCACCTTGAACCACCCCGAGGACGTCATGAACCGCTTCGTCGCCCCACTCTTCAGCCTACTCGCCGCCGCGCTGGTGAGTCTGGCTCCCACCCCGGCTGCCGCACAGAGCTGTGCGGCGAGCTGCCAGCCCGGCACCGTGTGCAACCCCAGCACCCGCCAGTGCGTCTCGGCCTGTAATCCCCTTTGCGCCGACAATGAAGTCTGCTCGCCAGCGGGGCAGTGCGTGTCGCGATGCAATCCGGTCTGTGCGGCTGGACAAACGTGCCTGCCGGACGGCACCTGCAAGGCGCCGGTGCAGGCGTGCTTCCCCAACTGCCGCGCGGGATTCGTGTGCCGTGCCGGAGCCTGCGTCGCCTCGGGCCGGCCCAACGGCGGCGCGCTGCTGGCGCCTCCACCGGCGCCCGTCGGAGGCGGGCGGTTCACCCAGCCGCAGACGATTATCGCACCCGGTGCCCCGGTCATGGAACGCCATGACCGGGGCATGTACGTCGGCGGCATCGTCTCCTCCTCGCTGGGTGGGGCTGCCGCGGTTGCTGGCATCGCCCTCATGATTCTCGCCACCGACTCCGAAGAGTACTGCGTCTACGGGACCGGCAACTGCTGGATGACCGACGACGACGACCAGATGGCCGCCGGGGCGGGTGTCTTTGGCCTGGGCATCGCTGCCGTCATCACCGGCGCGGTCCTGGCCGCCATCGGCGGCAAGCGGGTGCCGGTGACGCCGCATCTGGTCGACTCCGACAGCCTGAAGTTCTCCATCCAACCGACGCTCGGAGGCGGTCATGCGACCCTCACCTTCTAGCCTGCTTGCGGCCGCGCTCATCGCCACGCTGGGCATCGATGCTGCGCAGGCCGCCTGCTTCCCACAGTGTCGCTCGGGCTATGTCTGTCAGGGCAGCACCTGCGTGCCCGACAAGGCGACCCCCGCACCGGCTCCTGCAACCAGGCGTCCGACCCCTCCGCCGCGGCCGCGGCTGGTGCAGCCACCCAAGATCGACCCTGCGAGCCCCGCGCCTCAGCCGATCGACCCCGTGGCTGCCAGGCGGCTGGCGGAACAGCGCCGGCGGGAAGCCGCCGTCCGCACGGACCTCAAGGTGGGGTTCATCGCCGCCGTCGGCTACTCGTTCAACCATCTGACGGCTCTTTCTCAAACCCTCAACCCGGAGGACGGTCCCCAACCCATGACCATCAGCGGGCCCGGCCCCGGGCTCGTCGTTGGCGTGGGTCTCCGCAAGAACGTCGTTCGCTTGTTCGGCATCCAGGCTGGCGTCCGCGTCCATGGCTACTACTGGGAGTCGGAGGACGCCGAGCCCATTCGCATCGGGCGCGAGTACCACGACCTGACCCACACGGGCTTCGGGCTCCGGGTATCCGGGGACCTCAGCCTCCGGGTGGGCCCCTTTGCGGACGTGTTTCCGATGTTTCTCGGGGTCGGTGGCATCGTCGCGGCGGACATCATCTTCGGCACCCTCGGCTTCGACGGCGTCACGAAGACCCCGGACGTCTCCTACATCGAGGTTCACTTCCAGGGCGGTGGCGTGGCCGAGCTCGGCTTCATCTTCGGCGCCGACGAGCAGTACGAGCTGGGCGTCCGCGGTGAGTTCATGGTCGCGCCGGACTCCGGCGACGACGACCTCAACAGCGTCGGCATCTTCCTCAACTTCGCGGTGGCCTTCCCATGAATGCAGTAACTCGTCTTCTACTCCCACTCCTCGTGGTCTCCGGTATGGCCTCCAGCGGCTGCGCCAACATGTTCCTCGACGGCGCCCGCACCGTGAAGGGCTTCCCGACCCAGTACAAGGCCCGCTACCAGGCTCCCGTCTGCCAGCTGGCCGCCACCGGGCAGCGCATCGCGGGCCCGCCCGGCATGACGTTCTACCTGGTGGTCGACGACCGCGGCCCGCAGCTCCTCGAGATGGACGGTCGTGGCCAGGGCGCCGCCATCCACAACAGTTGGCGGGACGCCGCCGCCGACTACTACTTCGTTCGCGTCCGGCGACAGGGTTGGCTGTATGCCTTCCCCCGGGACGCGTCCCAGCAGCCCGCCCGCTACTCCTACTCAGGCCGGGGCTTCTCGGTCGTCACGCGCGGCGGCATCACGATGCCCGTCGGTCAACCCACTGCCGTCTGCCCCCTGGTGAAGCTATGAAGACTCTACCGACCCTGCTGTTGCTTGCTGTCGCCCTTGCTCCAGGCTGTGGCGCCGGCGATTGCCCGGACATGAGCGGCGAGTGGACCGTCACCCGTCACTGCCAGGCCAACTATGTCGGGCAGACCTTTACGGTCACCCGCGAGACGGCTGCCTTCGGCGAAACCCCGACATGTGGCTTCAACACCCGTCTGGACGGGGACTACTTCGAAGGCCACTTCTGGCCCGACGGCACGGTTTCGATGGCCGGTCGGGCCGGCGGTGGAACCATCGGTTGCTCCGGCACCGGCGATGGCGACGCTATCAACCTCAGCTGCGACGACGATTGCGTAGTGGAGCTGGCGCGAGCTGGGGAGGGTGGCGGGCCTGCCCCCACGCCGACACCGACACCCACTCCCTCCAACTGCCCTGACATCGGCGGGACCTGGCATTACGAGCAGGTGTGCGCGCCAAGCGACACCTACTTCGAACCGGGCGAGACCCAATCCATCACGCAGAACGGATGCTCCCTCAGCTTCACCGACACGGTGGGATTCCGCTGGACCGGCAGCATCTCCAGCAGCGGCCAGGTGACGGTCAGCACCGACTTCATTGGCGATACGCTGTCCTGCTCGGGGCCGTCGGATGCATCGCGCATCGATCTGAGCTGCGACCTCAACCTTTGCGGCGGGAGCCCCTCCAAGGTGGTCTTCACACGCAGCCAGAAGCAGCGCTCCGGAGGGTTCTGAGCGGCTCACACATGGAACGGTCCTTGCTCTATCAGGACGGGTCCCCCCGACGACCTCAGGAGATCGAACCATGCCAAGCCCCCGCATCCTCTCGTCCTGCCTCCTCGTCTTCGCCGCGTGTGATGCCTCTGAGCCCCCCGCTCCGGTGTCAACCGACTGGCCAGGTGTCGAGTTGCTAACCGTCAAGACGGCGGTCTGCAGCGGTATGGCCGACCCTCTGGACGCGCCTGGGGCGACCCTTCGCACCCTGGCCAGCCACACCGCAGGCGCCTACCGAGACCGGCTCGAGGCCACCATGGTCTGTGTCGAGGCCGCCACCACCTGCGACGCCGTGCTCGCCTGTATCGACGCAGAACTCGTCGCCGACTGCACCGAAGCCTGCGAGGGCACCGTTGCCCGCCGATGCCGCACCAATACCCTCGCGCTGCGCGAGGACTGCGCCCTCCATCCAGGAGGCCGCACCGAGTGCTCCAACGGCTACTGCGCGTCGCCTTCTTGCAGCACCGAGAGCGGTCCTGCGTGTGACGGCAACGTGCTGAAGAGCTGCGTCAACGAGCGTTCCGAGGCGATCGACTGCGCCCAGTTCGGCGGCACCTGTGGCGCCACGCCCGACGGCACCGCGGCCTGTGTCTTCGAAGGTGTGGCGTGTGAGGACGTCACACCCCCGACCTGCAGCGGCGACACACTCATCACCTGTGAGATGGACAAGGGACACGCCCTCCTGGACTGCGGCGAGCTCCCGTTCCCCAGCACCTGCACACCCGGTACGGGCGCCACCCCCACGCTGTGTGGTGCGGCGGAACCCCAGGGCCCCATCGCCTGCGTACCCTCCTGCGTGGGCAGCGTGCTCAATGGTTGCGTAGGCAACTGGCCCTACACCCTGGACTGTGGGTTGATGCCTGGCGCAGTGTGCGGCGACGGCGCGAACGGGGAGCCCACCTGCCTCATGCCGTAGCCTACCGTAGAAACGGTGAGTGCGCGCTCAGGGGCGCCGTTTCACTCGACCAGAGGGGTTTCTTCGGGCCATTCTGGCGTATCAGAAACATGAGGAGGACCCCATGAGCGAGTCCGTCGCCGGGGACAGCGCGTCTACCCGCGTCCCGTTCGGAGACAAAGTCGCCTTTGGTATCGGCATGTTGGCCAACCAGATGTTCCCGGCGGTGCTCGGGATCTTCATGGTCGTGCTGGTGCAGAACCTGGGCTTTCCGGGCTGGATGTGGGGGATTCTCTTCTTCCTGCCGCGCGTGTTCGACTCGCTGACCGACCCCATCATGGGGTTCATCTCCGACAACACCCGGTCCAAATGGGGTCGCCGAAGGCAGTACGTCCTGGTGGGCGCCGTCGTCATGGGCATCTCGTTCATCGCGATGTGGCAGCTCCACAAGGAAGACGGCGTCACCTACAACTTCATCTACTTTTTGAGCTGGTCGTTCGTCTTCTACCTCGGGCTGACCATCTTCAGCGTGCCCTTCGTCGCGATGGGCTACGAGATGAGCAACGATTTCCACGAGCGCACCAGCATCATGGCGGTCGCTCAGTGGATCGGGCAGTGGGCCTGGGTCATCGCCCCGTGGTTCTGGGTCATCATGTACAACAACACGCCGACCGCGGAGCAGCTTGCGGCCGTCGCGGCGTGGCTCGGGGACGATGTGGCCAAGCTGGTGGCCGGCGTCGGGTGGTTCGAGACACCCGAGGCGGCGACGCGGGATCTGGCCATTTGGGTCGGCGTCATCTGCTCCATCTTCGCTGCCGTCCCGGCCATCTTCCTCAAGCAGGAGTCCACCGAGGACCGCGACGACTACCTCCCGTTGAGCCTGAAGAACACGGGCTCGGCGCTTGGAAACATCTTCACCAGCTTCAAGGAAGCCTTCCAGTCGGTGCCCTTCCGACGGCTGTGCGTCGCGACCTTCTTCGTGTTCAACGCCTTCAACACGGTGGCGGCGTTCACGTTCTTCATCATCGTCGGCTATTTGTTCGACGGCGACGCCAAAGCGGCGGGTCTCTGGCCGACGCTCTTCGGCAGCCTGGGCGCCCTCGTGACGACGTTCCTGGTCATCCCCGCGGTGGCCTGGCTGTCCAAGAAGATGGGCAAGAAGCCCGCCTTCATGCTGTCGCAGGGCATCTCCGTCTTCGGCTACATCCTGTTCTGGTTCCTGTTCGTCCCCGGCGAGCCCTGGATGTTCATCATCGCGCTGCCCTTCTTCTCCTTCGGCATCGGCAGCCTCTTTACGCTCATGATGTCGATGACCGCCGATGTCATCGACCTCGATGAGCTGAACAATGGCGTTCGGCGCGAGGGCATCTTTGGGGCCATCTACTGGTGGATGGTGAAGTTCGGCTTCGCCATCGCGGGCCTGGCCAGCGGGGCGATCATCTCGTACGTGGGGTTCGACCCCAACCCCGCCAATACGGCCGCCGGCCTTACGGCCATGGGGCTTGACCCCGCCACGGTCATGGCCGATCCCGCGGATGCGATGACGGGCTTGCGTCTGTTCTTCTCCGGGCTTCCCATCCTGGGCACGCTCATCGCGCTGTGGATCATGGCGGGCTACGACATCACCGAGGAGCGGGCCAACGAGATCCGTGCGGAGATCGAGGCCAAGCGTGGTCGCGACGAGGTCATCTCGGAGCTGGAGCAGGGCGAGGCTCAGAACGACGACGCCGCGTCGACCGGGGTCGCCTGAGCCGGACTAGAGTCCCAGCTCGGTCAGTCGCCGCCGAAGCGCGGCGACCGACACCTCGAGCGCAGCGCTCATGGCCTTGGTGTCGCCGGCGTGCTCGCGCTGACTCGCCACCAATTCATCGCGCTGGATGTCTTTGGCCTTCCGAATCCCAGGCCGCTCGTCCATCAGCTGATACAGCGACGTCTTGGAGACACCCAGGTCCCGAGCCGTCGCACGGACCGCGAAGCCGTTGCGACGAAGGGCCTCGAGCAGCTCCTCGTCGCTGATGTCGGCCGGGGCTTTGGCCTTGCGCGGCGGCTGCGGTTCAGACGACGTCGCGGCTGAGGACGAGGCCGCGGTTGCCACGGCGGGGGAACTCAATAGCCGCTCCAGGGCAGGGCTGACGCGAACCCGCGGATGGCCCTCGCTGGCGACCACGAGCTGACGGACCGCATTGCGCAGCTCGCGGACGTTGCCGGGCCAGTCGTGGCGAATCAGCCGCAGCATGAGCTTGAGCGGCAACCATGGCTTGGTCTTGGGGTCGAGCGGCCGCTCCAGCGGGTTGTCGGCGCTGCTGGACAACTCGGCTGTCAGAAAGTGTTTGAACAGTGCGGGGATGTCCTCGCGTCGCTGGCGCAGCGGCGGCAGGTCGATCTGGTAGCTGCCCAACCGGTGGTAGAGCTGCGCGCGGAACGTGCCCGCGGCGATGGAGGCCTCCAGACTCTGGTCCGTCGCCGCGACCACGCGAACATCCACTCTGCGGGCGGAAGGAGCCCCGACCGGCTGGATCTCGCTGGTCTCCAGCGCCCGGAACAGCATCAGCTGGACCTCCAGCGGGCTGTCGCCGATCTCGTCCAGGAACAGGGTCCCGCCATCCGCTTGGCCAAAGTGGCCCACGTGGTTCCGGGCGGCTCCGGTGAACGCGCCGCGGGAGTGTCCGAAAAGCTCGCTGGCGGCCATCGCCGGAGTTACCCCGGCCATGTTCACGCTCACCAGCGGGCCGCGTCGCCGCTCGCTCGCCTGATGAAGCGCACGGGCGACGAGCTCCTTGCCGGTACCCGACTCGCCCCGCACCAGTACTGGGACGTCGCGATGCGCCACCCGGTCGATCTCGTCGCAGGCCAGGCGGATGGCGTCGCTGCATCCCACCAGACCGTAGCGCTCCCTCGACTCTGGCGTGCGCGCCAGCTGCACCATCACCGCCACCCGACTCTGGAGCTCGACCAGCACGCCTTCCTCGAGGAGTGCCTCCGAAAGCGGCAGCGGCTGGGTGACCGTCTGGCCATTGGCCCGTATCGCACCGTCCCCCGTCGCCTCCAGCGTGACGCCGCCGCGGCTGCCCAGCACCAGACGGGCACAACGGCGACTGACGTAGGGGTCAGCGATGGGGCGGTCGCCAAACATTGGCTCCACACGGGAGATGTCCTGGGAGGCGCCCGCCTTCAGGTGGTCCAGCCGAGCCCGCTGGCCGATACGGCGAAGGTCCGGATGATACAGAAGCGTCAGCACCAGGCTCGCGGTCCCACGAGCGATCGTGGAGCGGGGCTCACTGGGTTCCAGCGTCTCGTCCCAGAGCCCTTCTTGGTCCGCCGTCGTCACGACGACGAGCATAGACCAGCCGGGCGGATGCCCCAACCCCCCCGGATTCGGCTATGATTGGCTCATGCCCTTGCCCCTGAACGACCCGCTGTATGCGGAGACGTTGCAGCCCTCGGCCGTGTCCGGCGCATCGAACGCCTCGTCGGTGCTCGATGATCCACATGGTGCCGAGCAGCGTGAAGGCGCCCTGTTCGAGGCGGGGGCGCAGCTGGGGCAATACGAGGTCATCCGCGCGATTGGTCAGGGCGGGATGGGCACCGTATACCTGGCGCGGGACAATAAGCTCGGACGCAAGGTCGCCATCAAGGTGCTTCGGTCACGGTCGACTGGCGCCAAGGTGGACGCGCGGTTTCTCCGAGAGGCTCAGGCGACCGCGCAATGCAGCCACGACAACATCGTGGTCATCCACGAGGTCAGCGAGTACCAGGGCCAGCTGTTCATGGTGCTGGAGTACCTGGAAGGGGCACCGCTGCGGCGCCTGCTCGATGGACGAAGGGTGTCCGTCGAGCGCGCCGTCGACCTGATGCTGCCGGTGGTCCGCGCCCTTGTTCGCGCCCACGCCTTTGGCATCGTCCATCGCGACCTCAAGCCCGAGAACGTCTTTGTTTGCGATACTGGCACCCTCAAGGTGCTGGACTTTGGCGTCGCCAAGCTGCTCGCCACCCACGAGACCGGGGCCGAGGCCACGACGGAAAGCGCTGACGCGCCACACCAGGCGACGTCGCACCTGGCGCCGCACCTCACGTCGGAAGGGGCGCGCGTCGGCACCCTGCGCTACATGGCGCCCGAGCAGTGGGCGGGGCGCGACGTGGACCATCGCGTCGACATCTTCGCCGTCGGGATCATGCTGTGGGAACTGGTCGTCGGGCAGCATCCGATGTCGGCGGGGCGTTCCCCCGCGGAGCCGATGCCTCCCATTCGTGAGGTGTTCCCGGAAGCGCCGCTGGATCTGCAGCCCGTCGTCGACCGCTGCCTCGCCTTTGACCCCGAGCACCGTTTTGAATCTGCGGAGGCGTTGCTGGAGGCGCTGCTGCCGCTCAACCCCCACCAGCGCGCCCTCGCCGCGTCCACATCACCGTATCCCGGGTTGACCGCCTTCCGAGAGCAGGACGCGGCGCGGTTCTTTGGGCGTGGAGACACCGTGGGGCGGCTGGTCACGTCATTGGCAGAGCGTCCATTGGTGGCGGTCGTGGGCCCCTCTGGCGTGGGGAAATCGTCCTTCGTGCAGGCCGGCGTCCTGCCGCAGCTCAAGGCGGCGGGGCCCTGGGAGAGCCTGGTCTGCCGCCCTGGGCGACATCCCCTCGACGCGCTCGCGCAGGTGCTCGAAGCCCTGACCGGATCGGACACCGCTTCTGGCCCAGACACCGAGGCGGTCATCGCTCGGCTCCGCGCCGAGCCCGGGTTCCTCGGCTTTGCGTTGCGGCAGAGAGCACAGAGCACCGGCGCCGGCATGGTGCTGGTGGTGGACCAGACCGAGGAGCTGTACACGCTCTGTGAGGACGCCGACGCCCAGCGGGCGTTCACCGCGTGTCTGACGGCCGCGGCGGACGACCCCAGCTCCCCGACGCGCGTGCTGTTGTCCCTGCGCACTGATTTCCTCGACCGCCTCGACGCGGACTTCCTGGAGGTCGTCGGGCGTGGGCTGACGTTCCTGCACCCGCCCACCCGGGCGCAGCTCGAGGAGTCGCTGCGGCGCCCTGCGGAGCTGGTGGGTTATCGCTTCGAAGACGACGCCCTCGTCGCAGCGATGCTCGACGCCCTGGAGCGCTCTCCTGCGCCGCTGCCGCTGCTTCAGTTCGCGGCGGCACGACTTTGGGAGACGCGCGATCGCGAACGGAAGCTGTTGACGCGCACCAGCTACGACAGCCTCGGGGGCCTCTCGGGGGTGCTGGCCAGCCACGCCGACGAGGTGGTGGCCGGGCTGCCGCGGGACCAGCACGTGCTCGTTCGGGCGCTGTTTCGGCGCCTCGTGACGGCCGAGCGGACGCGGGCGGTGGTGGAGTTGAGCGACCTGGCGGCGCTGTCCGAGGATGCGACGGTGGCGGGGCTGGTCGATCGGCTGGTGGAGGCGCGGCTCCTGGTGATCCAGCAGCGGGGCGATGACGAAGGCGCCACCGTCGAACTGGCGCACGAGGCGCTCATCGACGGGTGGCCAACGCTGCAGCGCTGGCTCGACGAGACCCAGCAACACGCGGCCCTGCTGGAGCAGCTGCGGGCGGCGGCGAAGCAGTGGAGTGAGCGCGGGCGGACTCCGGGGTTGCTTTGGCGCGGGCCGGCGGCGGACGACGCACGCTATTTCCATCGGCACTACGAGACGATGCTGGCGCCCCTGGAGCTGGAGTTCGCCACAGCGGTCGCAGCCCACGACGAGCGGACGGCCCGCAACCGTCGGATGGGGGTGATCGGTGTCATCGTCACGCTGCTGGTGCTCATCGGGGCCGCGGTGGTGGCCCTGGTCCAGATCAGCGCCGCGGAGCAGGAGGCCAAGGACCAGGCGAACATCGCCAGGCAGAGGGCGGACGAGGTGCTGCAGGCCAACGCCGAGGCCCAGCGGCAGGCGGCCGAGAAGCTGAAGAAGGAGCAGGAGCGGGCAGCGGCGGCGAAGAAGGCGGCGGCGGCTACCAAAGAGGCGGCGCAGGCCAAGACCGAGGTGAGGGGTACCAAGGACGAGCTGGCCAAGACGGTGGTGAAGCTACAGACCGCCCTGACCAAGTCGGAGAAGGACCGGAAGGCCGCCGAGGCCGCCAAGAAGACCGCCGAGGAAGCGACATCACTGGCCAACAAGGCGAGCGCGCGGGCGAAGCTGTCGGCCGCCGAGGAGGCCAAAGCGCGCAAGAAGACGCAGGAGCTTCTGGCCAAGGAGCGGAAGGCGCTGGCCGAGGAGCGCAAGAAACGCGGTAGACTCGAAAAGCGGCTCAAGCAGATCGAGACGGGAGGGCTTCGGTGACCGCGGTGATGCTGACATTGGCGCTGGTGTTGGGGGCCGAGCCCCAGCCGAAGCCCGAGACGCCCAAGGACCCAGCGCCAGTCGCGTCCGACGCCGGGGCACCCAAGCCGGTCGACGAAGAGGTTGCCAAGCCTCGCCCCTGGGCCAAGGGCGTGAGCAAAGAGCGGCAGGCGGATGCGTTGGCGCTCTACAAGCGGGGCAACGAGCTGTACGCCAACACGCAGTGTGAGAAGGCGGTTATCGTCTACCGCAACGCGCTGAAGGCGTGGGACCACCCGTCCATTCAGTTCAACCTGGCGATGTGCCTGGTGGAGCTGCAGAACGATCTGCCGGCCTACGAGGCGTTCCTGGCGGCGTTGCGGTTCGGCCAGGGGCCTCTGTCGGTGAAGAGCTTCCGGGAGGCCCGCAAGTTCCAGCGCATTCTCAAGCGGGGGCTGGCGTTCGCCAAGATCGTCTGCAACGAGCCGGGGGCGCTGGTGACGGTAGACGGGGCCAAGGCGCTGGTCGGGCCGGGGACTGTCGTCAAGCCGATGCTGCCGGGCAAGCACGACATCATCGGCAGCAAGGTCGGGTTCGTGACCCGCAGCCTGAGGCCGAACCTGCCGGCGGGCGTGGAGACCGTGGTCGACGTCAGCCTCGACAAGGTCGTGACCACCAAGCTCGAGCGCTATTGGGATGAGTGGGTGCCCTGGGTCGTGCTGGGCAGCGGTCTGGTCGTGGGCGCCATCGGCGTGCCGCTGTATGTTGAAGCCAAGAGCGACTTCGAGACGTACGACCAGCAGTTGCTATCGAAGTGCCCTGGCTCGACGTGCCCGCAGATTACCCCCGACGCTGAGACGGCGGCGCTGGAGACCCGTGGCCAGGACCTGCAGAACTCCGCGATCGCCATGTGGGCCATCGGCGGCGCCACGGTCGTCGCCGGAGTGGTGATGCTGGTGCTCAACGTGGAGCGGCAGGTGCCGGTGGAGCAGCCCGTCGTGGGGTTCTCGCCGCGCCCCGGCGGCGGAAGCCTGACGTTGAGGACCGGGTGGTAGACGTCTCACCCTCACGAAGGCGGGTGAACTCGTCCTCGTGGTGGCTCAACCCTGGCAGCGTCATGCAGCCATCGAGGCACGTCACGCCGGGATGACGTTCCAGCGGGTCGGCCGAGGCATGCGAACCGTCTCAGGACGCCTCGGGCGCCGTGCTTGGTGTCCAGCGGACGTCTAGCGGACGGCTGGTGTCCAAACTGACCCTCCTGGGGGCGTGACCGGTCACCGGTTCCTTCCAGGCGCGAGCCCGGCAACGGTGGCGTCCGGTCCATTGGACGACGTGGCGATCACTACGCCCTTTGGTTGGGGGACGTTCGTGGCGCTGGTTCCCTGGGACGCTCTCTGACGCTGGGTCTGTCCGGCGGACGTCCGTCGGACGTTCAGAGCCGGGATGTGTCCCCTTTGTTGTTTCGCAACTGTTTGAATTGACAGGGTGTTGGGGGCTGGCACGGGGGTTGCTCTGTCTTCCTGCGTAATCGCTGGAGACACACCCCATGAGCCGCACCGTCGTCATCATCCTGGTCGTCCTGAGCGCCTCTCTGCTCACCGACACCCACGCCCGTGCCGAAGCCTGCTTCCCGAAGTGCCGCGCCGGTTTCATGTGCCACCAGGGGCAGTGCATCTCGAAGTGCAACCCGGCCTGTGGCGCGGGGCAGACCTGTACCGCTGAGGCCCGGTGTGTCGGCGCTGATGAAACGGCGCCGAGCCCAGCGCCAGCACCGTCTACCGCCGCGCCTGCTGCCCAGGTCGGGATGCTCAACCTGGGGCGTTGCATGACGAATCGGCAGTGTCCTGGAGCGTCGGTCTGCCGGGCCGGCCAGTGCCTCATCGCCGAGTCGGCGCTGAAGGACTATCAAGCGCACGCGGACAAGCTGGTGTTCGACGGCGCGGTCACCACCGGGGTCGGCGCGGTGGTGACCGCTCTCGGGGTCGCCTTGTTCCTCATGGCCGGCGCCGCGGAGAGCGCTTCGTTCAATGACGAGCCGACCGACCTCGACGTGGGCGCGCTCTACACCGCCGGAACCATTGGCATCACCGTGGGCCCCGCGGTGCTGCTCGCCGGCGTCATCACCCTGGGCGTCGGCGCCACCAAGCAGTCCCGGGGCCGAACCATGCGCAGCCACGCGCTCGCTCCGTCCGTCGGCCTCGCCCCCGGCGGTGCCCGCTTCAGCCTTTCGGGCCGCTTCTAGGCCCACTCGTTCGCACAATGACTACCAAGGGAGTCCTCATGAACCGCACCATCCTACCTTCCGTCGCTCTTCTGGCCACGCTCGGCACCGCCTGCAGCCCCAACACCTTCATGGCCGCCGGCCGCACCTCCGACGCTCCGCCCCCGTCACCGAGTGCGGTCTACGTGGCTTCCGCCTGCGTCAACCTGGCCAACGGGGGCACCGTCCCCGCCCATGGCCTCCGCTACTACGTCGAGCGAGGCAACGCCGCCATCCATGAGTTCGACGCCAACGGTGAAAACGGCACCCGCACCGCCAACACGTGGCACGCGGCCGACGGCCAGCACTTCTTCATGTGGGTTCGGCGCGGACATGGCTACGAGATCGTGCTGCCCAAGGACGGCGGTCCCGTCGCCAAGCGCTTCATCTACCTGCACGGCACCTACAAGGCCTACCGCGAAGGCGAGGTGCTGAAGGTCAGCGGCAGCCCTGCCCTGATGTGCCCCCTCGCCAAGGCCGGCTGAACAGGCCCCAACGACACCTGGAGGACCGCGCCATGCTCCGTCTGGTTTCCCTGACCATCCTGGCTGCCCTCGTCGTGGGCGCCGGCTGCTCCGTCAACATGACTTCGGCCTACCGCTACACGGTGGTCGACGAGAAGGCGGAGAGCCTGCCCCAACCTGCAGTCTCAGCACTCTCCGTTCGCCCTTTGCGGGTCAGCTTCACCCCGCCGCCGACCTGGACCGACCTGGCTCCCGGCCAGTGGGACGCCGCCGTGGCCAAGTGGCGCACGGGCTGGGCCAACCGCTGGAACCAGGAGCTCGAGCGTGAAGGGCTTCCGTTCCGGGCGGTCGAGGCGCCAGAGGGCCAGACCGTGACCCATGGACTGGTGGCCGAGGTCGACGCCTACGAGATCTGGCGGCGCGACCCCTCTGGGGCCAGCGTCCGGCTCAAAGTCACAGACGCGGCCAGCAACCGCGTCGTGTATCAGGCCGTCATCTACGCCGATGGGACGCTGGGCAAAGCCAAGCGGGGGGCGGCGTTCGGGTTCACGACGCGATTCATGTTCATCGAGCACAAGGCCGTCCGCGCTATCATCCAGGCGCTGAAGACCGGCTCGGCGGTGACCCCGTTCAGCCCTCGTGGCCCGCGTCCGCCGACGCCGGACCGGTAGTCACGCATCGACCTACGCGCTGGAGCCGTCCTTCCACATGCGGGCGATGGTCTCGTGGGAGAGGTTGTCCTCCGGCTCGTTGGTGCACACGTAGGCGGCGCACTCCGCGGGCCGTGCGGCGTAGATGCTGCAGCCGTTGCTCTTGAAGAAGATGCACGTCCCCCGCAGCGTCCGATAAAGGTCGTCCACCATGGACGCGGGCGGGATGGCCGGTCGGTTACGGCGGTCGAGCTTCACCGGCGCGAAGACGTGCACCGGCTCGCCGTCCAGCTCGTACTGGTCGATGACGAGGTACTTCCGGACGAAGGCGTCGGGCTTCATGTCCTTGAGCTCGGCCGCCTTCTCGACCTCACCGGGACCGAACCAGCCGGGGCTCGAGCGGCAGCAGATCCCGCGCCGGATGCACCCCTTGGACGGATCTGGGTGGGGCTCTGGCTCTTCCGCCAGCCAGTAGGGGTTCACCACGTCGGGCATGCCTTCGCGGTGCACCACTTCTTCGCTCAGAATCTGAAAGCGCGGCTTGTCGTCACCCATCAGGTGCCCCGTTTCTTCATGGCCCAGAACTGCACGATCCGTCGGTACTCCCGAGGGACCTGGGCGTCCTTGTTGCGTAGGTGGAGGTGCACCATGTAGGCGCCGTCATGCCGTTGCTCGACATGGCGAATGGGCGCCCGCAGCACAATCGCCCCGTCCACCACGGGTTCCCCGGGCAGGGTCGCGTTGCAGGTCGCGCCGAGGTCCGGCTCGTACGCGATGTCGGCGGTCACGAAACCTGCGCGTGTATGGCCGACGAAGCGCCATTCACAGAGGTGCGTGTTGCCGTCCAGATCAAACGTGGCGCGCAGGCCTTTGGTCTCGAACACCGGGCCGTCCAGCGACGGGTCCGTCCGTTCGTGGGGACTCTTCGACCTCGGCCCCCCCGTGAAGGGCACATCCATGCCCGCTGCAGGGTTCGTGTCGGTGTGGCGTGGTCGCGGGCGCCGACCAAGCAGCGGGCCCTCCGCCGGATCGTCGGCGCGTTTGTTGCGCCAGTTGCTCGCCTTCTTGGCACGTCGCGCCAGTCGCTCGCGCAGGTCACCGAAGTCACCCGACGAAGGCATGCGCATGCCCTCCTCGGGCCGCGGTGTGGCCGTCCGGCTCCTGGGGCCACCGCCCGGTGGCATGAGAAAGCCAGCCTGCTCCAGCTCATCGTCCTCGGTGGCGATGTCGTCCAGCCGAATTCGGTGGCGAACGGCCTTCTTCTTCTTCAGCTCGCTGTCGGGGGGGGCGGGCGCCTCCGCCGCAGGAGCGGGGACCTGTTCCGGCGCAGGCAGGGCCTCTGGTTGCGGCTCGGATGCCGCTTGCAGCATCTCCGGTGGGTGGGGTTCCTCCACCGGGCTGACTGCAGCCGGCGCCGGATCCGTAGCCGCAGCCGGGGGCTCCAGATACTGGCGCCGTTCGCCGGCCACCTGCAGGCGGTCGCTGGAGCTCGACGCGCGCTGTCCCGCCGGGTTCGGTGGGAACGCACGCTCGCTGGCCGGCGGCGGGCCGGTGGCCACCACCAATGGGGCAGGCTCACCCGGGATGCTCTCCATCGCCGAGGCAAGGTCTTCCAGGACAGCTCGTCCCTCCGGCGGGCGTGCCCCCCAGGCTGCGGTGCGTTTGGGGTCGAAGGAGGGCTCGGGATCCAGGGTTGGCGGGGCCGCGACTATCGTCGGGTCGGTGCGCTTCTTCTGACGCACGGGCTCGAAGCCGGGGTACTCGTTGCCGCCGACCATCGTGTTGCCGCCGTGGGCCGCGTCGGCCGGGTCCCACCCCGGCAGCGAAGGGGTTTGGCCACCTGAAGGCGGGCTCTCGGCGGTCTCGAACGAGGGCAGGCTGGCGAAGCCATCGGAAAAGGCGGGGGGCGGTGGGCTGGCCGGCAAGGGTTGATGCGGCGCCGGTGCTTCGCCTGGCGCTGTATACGCGGGTAGCGACGGGTACGCGTCGTCGGTCGGCTGATAGGCCGGCAGCTGAGGAAACGCGCCGGGATCCGGAGCTTCCGGCGCGCTGGTCACCTGCGCGTAGGGGGCGGTGTTGCCCTGTCCGATCCGCGTATCGGAGTCGGGTACCAGGGACCCGGGGGGCTGCGTCGCGGTGTCGCCTTCCAGCGCAGCTCCGCGAAGCACCTGCTCGACCGGCCCAGGTTGGCCGCTGTCCGGGTCGGGTACCTTCAGCATCCGGACCCGTTGGTTCACCGCGTCGTACAGCAGCTCCCGACCCTCTGGAATCATGTCGTTCTTGGCCTTGAGCTGGGCCTTGATTCCAAGAATGCCGCGAAGCACCGACACGAGGTTTCCGCGCCGACCCGTGGCGCTCACCAGCAGCCACTGGAACAGGCCCGAGGTGGCGTCATGGTCGACGTACTGCGCCACGAATCGGACCTTCCCCATGGCGCCGCTGGGGCTCGTGAGCACAAAACGCTCCGGCAGACTGGCCGGGTCGGCGACCTTGATCCGCCCACCGCGCGCGTCCGCCGCCAGCAGCACGCACCGCATCTCGAACCCGTCGGCGGTGACCCGCATGGGGACCGGCTCGGGGAGCTGCGGAGGGGCGTAGTTGGTGGGCAGGCTGGAAGAGCTACTCATGAGCGTGGAGCATTGTCGCCCGACTTCCGCGAGCCCGCAATGTTACCTGCACGCGTCGGGCGTCGAGCCCACTTTCACCCGCCGCTTGCGCTTACACGTCTTGAGGCATTTGCGGTAGCGGCGGGCGCAATTGCCGTGACAGTCCGTCATGCAGGCGTGCTCGAGGGTTCTGCAGGTGAGCGCGCAGCCGGGGCCGCCGAGGCCCAGGCGGCCGCGGTGAGTCCGCCGCTCCAGGGCTGTCTTGAGTTCGCGGCCCAGGGCCGCGGCGGCCCTCATCGACTCTGGCCGGGACGGGGTCAGCACGGGCCGGGCGCGCTCCTCCAGCCACTCCGCTTCACCCAGTGCCAGCTTGGTGCCCTGAAACGCCGCCAACAGCCGGGCGGCGGCGTGGCGTTGTGCGTCGTCGGCGCTGGCCAGCCCGCCTATCTGGGAGGCGAACAGCCGCTCCAGCGCGCCTACCGCGGCGACCTCCAGCATCGCCTCGACGCCCGGCTCGGGGGTCACCGGCAGTCTCAGCCAGCGGGCCAGCAGGGTCATCGCGGGGCTGTGCTGGTTGCGTAGCAGCAGGCCGGCCGCGACGAGGACGACGAGGCTTCTGAGCTCCGGCTCGCCGCCCTTGGCGCGAGCTTTGACCATCGTGAGCCCGTGGGCCTTCAGCAGCCCCTCGACCGCCGCCGCCAGGGCACTCCACTCCTCCTCGTTGCCCTGAGGGGAGGGGCCCAGGCCAAGCTCGGCAGCGATCATCAATAGCGGCTGAATGGCCCCGAAGGCGTCATTGGCGCTGGCACTCGAAGCGCTGCGGAGCAGGCCGGTCAACCCCGTGACCTTCGCGCTTGCTGAGCTCTTCCTCAGCGTGCGGGCGTTGGTCCGGGCGGCGCCTTTGACCATGGCCGTCATGGCGGCTTTGGCGTCGGGGGTCCAACGCAGCGCCGTCTGGAGCGCGGCCGCCTGTTCGGCGTCACCTTCGTTGACCGCCTCCTCCAGCTCCGGAAATGCCCGCGAGAGCGGAACCCGAAGCAGCGAAAGGATGCCCCGGCCGGCGCCAACGTAGAGCCCCGTGGGGGTTTGGCGAGCGACTCGGCTCGTGCGGGCACGGTCCAGCGCTCCGACGCCAATGAAGTCGCCCCGCCGCGGCTCCAGCAGCGCCAGCGCGCCGTGGGTGCCGTTGCTCTGGATCAGGGCGACAGTGCCGTTGCCCGCCGGCATCAGCGTCACCTTGCCGACGCCGTCGAGCCGCTTGTCGAAGGCGCGTTGGCCGGTCGTGTCATCGAGCCCCACCAGCCGGGTGCCGCCCTGGTTGCGCAGCGCCATGGTCAGCAGCCCACCGTTTTTGACCCGTGTACCCAGCAGGGCCACCTGCCGGCTGGCCAATCCGGTGAACCGCGGCGTGCCCGGGCGGTTGATGTCCCACACGGCGACCGCTTGAGCGCCGCCGGGTTTGCGCGCCACAGCGGCCAGGAGCCGGTTGTGGCTCTCGACTCGGGACACGCGGGCGCCAGCCATGCCGCTGTTGGTCAGGGCAAGTGTCTGGGGCGGCAGCGTGCCGGCGCCGGGAACCATCCCAATAGGCGGCATACCCCCTCCAGGGAGGGGCCCGACGACCACCGCGCGACCGTCGCGCAGCGCTGCCAGCTGTTGGGGGACGAGTTTGCCCCCGGCGCGGGACGTCCACAGCGTCCGCGAGGCGAGCGACGGAGTGGCGGAGATGTCCAGACGTCGCACCCCAAACGGTGCATTGGCCTCCAGAAGATAGGCGGGCCCGGCGCTGCTGGTGGCGAAGGCGCGTGGGTGGGCGATGGCTAGAGGGTTCGCCCACTCGGCCTTGCCGTCGCTGAGTCGGTAGCGCCACAGCCAGCGATGGGTCACGCCACCGCCGCTGACGTAGATGGCGTTGCCGACGACGGCCTGAACCCGGTTCTCGCAGGGGCGCTTGCAGCCCATGCGCATGGCCCAGCGCATGCTGCCGCTGGCGACGTTGAGGACCTCGAGGTCGACGCCGGCCACCACCAACAGCGATCGGTCCGGGCTGAGGGCAACGAGGTCGACGCGGCCACCCGAGGGATGATGGGTCCACGCGACCTGGCCGTTGGAGCGGTTGAGGGCGGCCACCGTGCGGGTGTTGTCGCTGACCAGGAGCAGCCGATCGGTGACCTCCAGCCAGGCTACGGTACCTGCCGGCGAGGCGTAGTAGCGACCCTCCTGGAGGTATCCCGTCTTGGCCTCGGCCGGAGCGGTCAGTGCGGCCAGGCACAGGAAGATGGTGACTTGTGCAAGCAGCAGCTTCACGCCGTCACGATGCCACAACTAGACGTTTGGGCCAGTTGTAGACCCCTTCGGACACGCCTTTCAGGCAGGAGACGTGGCGGCATCGAGGTCGACACCCAGGGGGCAGTGGTCCGAGCCCATGACGTGGGGCCAGATGTAGGCATCGACGAGGCGCTCGGCGGCGCTCGGGTTGGCGAGCACGTAGTCGATGCGCCAGCCGATGTTGCGCTCGCGGCATTGGCTCCGGGTGGGCCACCACGTGTAGGCGCCTTTTTTACGGGGGTGCACCTGGCGGAAGGTGTCCACCCAGCCGGCTGAGAACCATTCCGTCAGCGCTCGGCGCTCCCTCGGGGTAAACCCACTGGTCTTCGTGTTCTGCCTGGGGCGTTCCAGGTCGATCATCCGATGCGAGGTGTTGTAGTCGCCTACCACCAGCACTGGCTCAGGGCCTGAACGCAGCGTCTCCAGTTGGGCGCGGAGGGCCCGGTAGAACTTGAGCTTGAACGGGATACGGCTGTTGTCTCGGTTCTTTCCCGCGCCGTGGGGGAAGTACACGTTGGCGACGACCAGACCTCCGGTGGTCACGATCTGCACCCGTCCCTCCCGGTCGAAGGCGTCCACGCCGAGCGAAGTCTCGACCCCGTCGATGGGGTGGCGGGAGAACAGGCCGACGCCGGAGTAGCCCTTACGCTCGGCAGGCGTCATGACGAAGTGCCAGCCCTTGGGCGCGAGCACCTCGGGGGGGAGCTGCTCGTGGAGCGCACGGGTCTCCTGGACCGCGACGACGTCGGCGTCAGTCGTCTCCAGCCACTGCAGGAAGCCCTTGCGGACGGCGGCGCGGAGGCCGTTGACGTTCCAGGAGAGGACCCGCATGCGCCGTCGACGTCAGCCGGGGAGGCGGTCGCTGGCCTTCACCACGGCCGCCAGCTTGGCAGCGATACCGTCGGTGAAGCTTTCGGCACGCGCCCGCCAGGCCCAGTTGTTCTCGATGGTTCCGGGGGTATTGAAGCGGGCGCCGCTGTCCAGGGCCAGCAGGTCCTGCATGGGAATGACCGCCATCCCCGCCTGCGACCGCATCGCGGCCCGGATGAGATCCCAGACCACGTCGCTGCCATCGACGCCCAGGTAGGTGCGGACATGGTGTTTGACGTGCTCGGGAGCACTTTGCCAGAAGCCCAGTGTGGTGTCGTTGTCGTGGGTGCCCGTGTAGGCGATCTGGTCGGCCCGGTGCATGTGGGGCAGGTAGGCGTGGTCCTGCTCGGCGCCGAACGCGAACTGCAGGATGACCATCCCGGGCATTTCGAGGTCGATACGCAGCTGATGGGCGGCTTCGTCCAGGTCGCCGAGGTCTTCTGCCACCAAGGGCAGCTCGCGCCCCAGCGCCGCCTTGACGTCGTCGAACAGTTTCCGGCCAGGGCCCTTGCGCCACGTGCCGTGGGTGGCGTCCGGCGCGTCGGCCGGAATGGCCCAGTAGCCCGCGAAGGCGCGGAAGTGGTCAATGCGGACAATGTCGTACAGCGCCATCGCGCGCTCGAGCCGCTCGGCCCACCACGCGTGCTTGTTGGCCGCCATGACCTCCCAGTCGTACAACGGGTTGCCCCAGAACTGACCGGTCTCGCTGAAGTAGTCCGGCGGAACCCCGGCCACCTCGCGGGGCTTCAGGTCCTGGTCCAGGTCGAACTGCTCCGGCGCGGTCCACACGTCGACGCTGTCGAGCGCGACGTAGATGGGGAGGTCGCCGAAGATCTCGACGCCGCGGTCGTTGGCGTACCGCTTCAGCGCCGCCCACTGATGCTCGAACAGGAAGAACAGCGCCACCTGCTCATCGATGGCGGCCTGGTGGTCGGCCACAAAGGCCGCCAGGGTCTCGGCGTCGCGACGCTTGAGGCCTTCGGACCACTCCCACCAGGGCTTGTCGTCATGGAGGTGCTTGGCCACGAAGAAGGTCGCCGCGTCCCGCGCCCAGGCGTTCGATGCGTCCTCGGCGAAGGCCACGAAGACGTCGGCCAGGGGGCCCGTGCCTGCCACCAGTCGCTTGGCGGCCTTGGCCAACATGGCGTCCTTGCGGGGCAGCACCTCGCCCCAGCGGGCCCAATCCAGCGAATGACCATCGTCGGTCTCGAGCTCGGTGGCGTCCAGGAGTCCCGCGTCGACCAGCCCTTCCAGGTCGATGAGTTGAGGGCTTCCGGCCAAGGCAGCGGCGGTGCCGTAGGGGCTCTGACCCGGTCCCGGCGGCACCAGTGGCAGAATCTGCCAAACGCCAACGCCGGCGCTGACGAGCCAGTCCACGAACGACCGCGAGGCGGCGCCCACGTCGCCAATCCCGTATGGGCCCGGAATCGAAGTGAGATGGAGGAGAACGCCAGCTTTACGAGTTGTGCCCATGACGCCGTGGGCATTACAACGGCGCGCATGCCACGTCATCCAAAAATAGCGGCCAGCACCCAGGGACTTACCAGCCGCGTTTTCAGCGCTCTGGTCCCACGCATCAAAGCCTACGAGGGGGAGACGTTCCCGCTTCACGTCGGGGACACCTGGCTCGAGCCGCTGCCGGCTGCCCGCGCCGAGACCCTGGCCACGGCCGACCATCCGCTGGTCCACACCTACCCGCCGCCCCACGGCATGGAGGCCCTCATCGAGGCGGTCGCCGGCAAGCTCGAGCGCCGGCACGGGGTCACCCGGACCCGCGACGAGATCCAGATCATGCCGGGCGCAACCGGGGCATTGAACGCCATTATCCGCGCGCTGCTGGACCCTGGCGACGAGGTCATCATCCCCTCGCCGTTCTGGCCCCTCATCCGAGGTCTCATCGGGTCTCGTGGGGCCGTTCCGGTACAGGTCCCGTTCTATACGCGCCTGAGCGAGCCCGGGGTGGATGTCGAGGCGCTGCTGGAGGAGGCCATCACCGACCGTACGGTGGCCATCTATCTCAACACGCCCAACAACCCCACGGGCGTGACCCTGACCGAGGCGCAGCTGGACGCGGTGGCCAACGTCGCCAAGCGGCACGACTTGTGGGTATGGACCGACGAGGTCTACGAAGACATCTACCTGCACGACACGCCGCCGCCGGCGCCGCTGTGGACGCGGCCCGACATGGCCGACCGGACCATCGCTACGCACAGCATGTCCAAGGCGTATGGGCTCAGCGGTACGCGAGTGGGCTACAGCCATGGGCCGGCCGATGTGATGACCGTGGTACGGGGCGTGCAGACCTTCGTCACCTACTGCGCACCCCGGCCGATGCAGGTGCTGGCGGCGCGTGCTCTCGACCAGGGCGACGAGTGGCTCGCAGCGACCCGCGAGGCCTATCGGGAGCAGGCCCACAAGGCCGCCGACGCCCTCGGGATGGAGGTCCCGTCCGGGGGGACGTTCCTGTTCTTCGACGCCAAGCCCTACCTGGATGAGGAGGGTGACAGTGCCTTGCCACTGCTCCTGCGTTGCGTCGACGAGGCGGGCGTCATCCTGGTCCCTGGCAGCGCGACCGGGACCGGGTATGACCGCTGGGTACGACTGTGCTTCACGTCGGTGGGCCCAGAGCGGCTCGACCGCGCCCTGGACGGGCTGCGTAAGGTTTTGGGCCGATGAGACGGCACGCCCCCGCCACCGACCGCAATCGGGATCCGATCCTGGCGGTGCTCAGCGACGTCCTGCCGGACGAGGGCAGGGTGCTCGAAATCGCCGCGGGAACCGGGCAGCACACCGCCTACTTCTCGGCGGCGTTTCCCAACCTCAGCTGGCTGCCGACCGACGGCAACCCTGACAGCCTCGCCAGCATTGGGGCCTGGAACGCAGACCGTCCCAACGTCGCAGATGCCCGGATGTTGGATGTGATGGTCGACTCTTGGGGCGTCGACGACGAGCCCCTCGCGGCCATCTTGTGCATCAACATGATCCACATCTCCCCGTGGGAGGCGACCGAGGCGCTGATGGCAGGCGCCGGCCGTCACCTGAAGCCCGGCGGGGTGCTCTATACGTACGGCCCCTACCGCATCGACGGCGCGCACACCTCGGAGTCGAACGTGCGGTTCGAAGGCTGGCTGCACAGCCTCGACGAGCGCTTCGGGGTGCGGGACCTGGCCGATGTCACCGCGGCTGCCGCCGCCCACGGGCTGGTCTTCGAGCAGCGGGTGGTCATGCCGGCCAACAACTTCTCGCTGGTCTTTCGGCGCGCTTAGCGTCACTTGGGCGCCTTTGCTATGGTCACGGTTATGGGTTCACCTCCTCTCGCCCCGATGGGCTACATGTTGGTCGCGCTGCTCGCGCTCGGCGCCAGCGGCTGCAACGAGACGCTGGGTATCGATGACGGCGGGCTCCTGTACGTCTGCAACAGCAACGATGACTGCGGGTTCGGCAACTATCAGTGCGTCCTCAGCAATGAGCTGAACCTCCGGGTGTGCCGCCCGGCCGACTACGTCGAGCCGGAGGTGTCGACCCCGGACGTCAACGAGCCGGACGCGACGCCCGACGTCGGGCCCGAGCTTGTCGAGGACACTGGGCCAGACATTCCGCTGGGCGCGCCCTGCGGTCCCTACAACTTCATCTGCCCGGTCGGCTACACCTGCGATTCCACCAGCGGCCGCTGCACCGACACCGACGGGATGGTCTTCGTCGCGGCAGGCAGCTTCGCGATGGGCTGTGACCCTGGAGTCGACAGCGACTGCACGAATGCCGAGGCGCCCGTTCACACGGTGAACGTTCCGGCCTTCATGGTCGACCGGCTCGAGACGACCGTGGGCGAATACACGACCTGCGTCACGGACGGGGCCTGCCAGGCGCCCAACCTGAACCCCGACAGCGCGGGGGGCACCTGCAACTTCGGCGTCACCGGGCGCAACGACCACCCGATCAACTGCCTGCTGCACCAGCAGGCCCAGTCCTACTGTCAGTGGCGCGACGCCCGACTGTGCACCGAGGCCGAGTGGGAGATGGCGGCCCGTGGAAGCTGCGACACGCTCAACGGCGATTGCGGCCAGAACATGCGCAAGTATCCCTGGGGTGACGCAGCGCCGACGTGCGACCTGGCCAACTACGTGGACTGTGGCGCCGACACGAAGGTCGTCGGTCAACACAGCGAAGGCGCCAGCGTCTACGGGGTCGAAGACATGAGCGGCAACGTGCGGGAGTGGGTCCAGGACGCCTGGCACACCAGCTACGAGGGCGCTCCGACGGACGGCTCCGCCTGGACCGGTGGAACCTATTCGACCAAGCGCGGCGGGGCGTTCCTGCATCCCGCCGCGGACATGCGCGCCAGCACGCGGTCCTTCGACTTCACCTTCGAGCCCACCGTCGGCGGCATCCGCTGCTGCGCCGACTTCAGTCAGTAGCGGGCGGCTTCTCCGGCGCAGGTTCGGGCGGAGGCTCGAGCGTTTTGGCAGTCCGCTGAAGCGTCTTCCGGGCACCGTGCCAACGCGCCATCACTGCCTTGAAGCGAGCGGCCCTGGCGAGGTCTCCGTTGCCGATGGTGCGTCGCTGGTTGAGACGCCGGGACAGGTCGCGGAAGGCGTTGACCGCGGCGTCGACCGCCGCTGAAGGGGTCGCGGCTGCGTCCGACAGCTCTGCGGCCACTTTGGCCAGCGCTTCGCGGTTGGCGGGGGGCTCTCCGGCTTCCTGGACCTTCTTGGCCAGGGCGTGCACCGCCTCGCTCCAGGAGGTGACCAGCGGCTCGGCCTTGGCGATCGCGGCCGTCGCCTCGGCGCGGGCCTGTTCCAGGGTCTTGCTTCCTGCCTCCGCCAGGGTCCGAACATCGCTAGAGCCGGCCAACAGCAAGGCGGTGACGATGATCAGGGTTGCACGAAGGGTTGTCCGGGGATGGCACGACACGCCGCGAGTGTGGACCAGCCTCGCGGTGCCCCACAAGATTCCGCTCCAGGTCCAGGTGGCAGCAGCCTGGGATACGCGGATGGATTGGCCTGTTTCGCTACACGCGGCTGTGTCGTTTTGGGTCACCAGGCCATCGTCGGCGTTGCGATGCTGGGCGTGGGGCCGCTGAAGCCGGGGCGCTGACTGTGGCGCGTCGCTTGCATTATGTGCGGGCCACACTCGCTGAGGTATCCCGCTCCTGGCGGAGGACCCCCATGGTCTCCACGTCCGCATCGCTGAACCGCCCGTCTAACCTGGACCTCCGGGAGCACTCCGTGCCTCGCGTGCGCCGACGGCGGCGCAGGCGTTCCACCGTGGTGATGACCTGGGTGGGCATCGCGCTCTCACTTGTGGGAGGGCTCTTCCTGCTGACCGTGGATGGGCTCGAGTCGGTGGGCTATTTGAGCGTCGGGCTTGCCCCCTTCTACATCGCGAACCTCGCGCTGTATCGTGCGGGGCTCGAGAGGCTGGCTGACCTGATGCTGGGGATCGTGGGCTGGGTAGGCATTACCTGGTCAGCGTTTCTGCTCGGGCTCGACAGTCACATCCACCTCTACTTCGTGGTGATGGTGGCCAACGGAATTCTCGTCTCCGGCGAAAGCGATGACCCATTGCTCCGACGGGTGTTCCTGGTGACCCCGCTGGCGCTGCTGGTGCTTGTACTCTTCCTCTGCCCCTACGGGACTGCCCTTGACGTCGACCCCGAACATGTTCGGTCGATCGGTGTGGTCAATGACGCGGCGGCGGTGGGCTGTCTGGTCTTCTTCCTGCTGTTCTTCCGGGGGCAGACGCAACGCGCCGAGGTTGCCTTCGAATCCGCGCTGGACGGACTCAAGGCAGAGGCGGAGCGACGGGAACGGGCAGAGGACCTCCTCGAACAGCGGCACGCGTTTGTCTCCACCGTACTCTCCAGCATCGAGGCGGCGGTACTCACGTTCGACGAAGACGGGCAGCTCACGTCCGCCAATCCGGCCGCTGCGCACATGTTTGGGCGCCCGATGCGGGCCGGCGAAGGGATTCGGCTCGAAGCGCTGTTCGATGGGAGTCGACCTCTGTCGGGCTTGAGTGGGACCGAGCAGGTCCTGGGGCGACGTGACGACGGGCGAACGTTTCCGGCCGAGATGAAGCAGTCTGCGTCGGTGATCGACGGCGAGCCCGTGTTTACGGTCGTGCTGCGCGATCTGGAGCAGGAGCAGGCCAGCGCCAAGGCTCTGGCCGCCGCCAACCGGGACAAGACCGCGCTGGCACGTCAGGCCGGGATGGCCGAAGTGGCGACGAGCGTCCTGCACAATGTGGGCAACGTCCTCAGCAGCGTCGAGACATCGACATACATGGTGGAGCAGGTCGTCCGCGGCGCACGGTTGGAGGATGTGGAGCGAGTCCTCGGTTTGATCTCCGCCCAGGACGACCTCGTGGCCTTCTTCGGTCCTGGTGGGCGCGGGCCGAAGGCGCTTGCCTTCCTGGAGTCCTTGCTGACGGGCTTTTCATCCCGGCGCGATGAGATGGAGCATGAGCTATCGGGGCTGCGGCAGCACCTGGACCACATCAAAGCCATCATCGCCCGCCAACAGGTTCTGGCGAAGGGCCGGACGATGGTGGAGCCCATCGACCCGGAGGAGATCGCCCGCGATCTTCGCGCTCACTTTGACATGTCCCTCAAGCGGCACGGCGTCACACTGTCCATCACGGTGGTCAGCGACCGGCCCACGTTCACGTCCGACCGGAACGTCCTGCTCCAAATCGGGGTCAACCTGGTGGAGAACGCCAAGGACGCCCTTCGAGGGTTGGACCCGCAACGCCAGCACATCCGGGTTGCCATCGAGGTGGCCGGCGACGCGATGACCCTCGCCGTCACCGACCAGGGGGTGGGGATGTCGGAGGAGACGCTCGGCAAACTCTTCCAACACGGTTTCACGACCAAACCCGACGGCCACGGTTTCGGCCTGCACGGCAGTGCGCTGCAGGCTCAAGGGCTGGGGGGCACCATCGTCGCCAAGAGCGACGGACAGGGGCAAGGAGCAACGTTCACACTGCGCATCCCGCTCTCCGTGGAATAGCTGGCCAGGTCGCAGCGTCGAAGGAATCCACCGCAGTGGTGGACCCTCGCCCAAAGGTGCGACAAGAATGCGCCCCGCATGACCATCGACGCCCCACAATCGCCGGATACCGACACCACGGGGGGAGTTCGCCTCCTCGCCCGGGGCGAGCGCTGGCTCGCCGTGTTCAAGCCCAGCGGTATCCTGGTCCACCGCGGTTGGGCCCGGGACGGGGTCATCGCGACCGATGTCGTTCGGGACCTGGTCGGCGCGCCGGTACACCCGGCGCATCGCCTCGATCGAGCGACGAGCGGTGTACTGCTCTTTGCGCTGGACCCAGAGGCGGCCGCCAGGCTGCAGAGCGCGTTCGCCGAGGGACGGGTCTGGAAGCGCTACGCGGCGCTCGTTCGCGGCGAACCGGAGCCCTTCGTAACCTGCCGCTACCCGTTGAAGCGTGGGCGTACGAAGTCTCCCAGCGCCCAGGAGCGGGTCGCCGCCGAGACACATTTTGTGAGACTGTGGACAGGTGACGGCCCGTTGCACTGTTACAGTCTCGTGAATGCGCTTCCGACGACCGGACGCATGCACCAGATCCGAAGGCACCTGAAGCATTTGAGTCACCCCATCATCGGCGACGTGAAATACGGCAAGGGGGAGCACAACCGATGGTTCCGCGACCATGTCGGCCTTCACCGGCTCGCCCTCCACGCGGCGCAGCTGTCCTTTCCCGATCCCGGGGCCGACGATGGGCGTCGCGTCACCGTGGTGGCGTCCATGCCCGAGGACCTGACCGGTCCGCTGCGTGATTTCGGGGTTCCCGAGGATCTGATGGGCATGGTGGGGACGGAGCAGCCCTTCGAGAAAGGGGGCGCGCCGTGATGCGCTCGATGCATGGCCCGGTGGCGGTTGCGGCAACGCTGGGGCTGCTGGTCGTCGGCATGACTGGGTGTGACCGCTCCCAGAAAGCCAGCGAGGGCGGTGTCGCATCAGCCAGCGTCGCAGACGAGCGCGCGAGCGTTCCCAAGGCGTCACCCGAAGAAGCCAAGCCACGCTCGGATACGCCGCCTCTCCCGCCAGCATCCAAGCGCGCCGCCAGACCTGCGAGCAAGCCATTGCCGCCGGCGCCTCAGGGGCCGGTGTGGTTCTCGGTCGGAGGCCGCCTGGTCCGTCTAAACGTGGATGGCGACTTCGACACGGTGTCGACGCGCTTCGGCCGCATCAAGGATGTGGCCATTGCCTCCGACGGCCGTCTCGCGGTGGCCTCCGACGAGGGCATCTTCACCATCGCCCCGGGCAAGACCTCCACCCGCCGCATCGGCACCGAGCGTACGCCAGGGCTGGCCGACGCGCTGGCGTATGCACCTGACGGGATGCTGTGGGCCGTCGGGTTCAAAGGCGTCTTCCACGCCCGTTCAGACGCAGGCTGGGATGTGATCCCCAAGGGCGACCTGGGAGCGGACGTGAAGCTGCTCGCGGATGTGGTCGTGGATGCGACGGGGCGGCCCTGGGTGGTTTCCTCGGGCGCGGTCCACGCGCGGGTTGGAGGGGGGTGGAAAAGTCTGCCGGACGGCGACTCGGGACTGTTCTTCCGCAACGCCGACCTGGGCGATGACGGCCCCTTGTTCGCGCACTCCAAAGGGTTGTTCAAGGGGGGCGGAGACCCGCCGTCATTGACGCCGTGGCAGCCCCCGGCGCTGCAGCGCACGTCGGTCGAGCAGATGGTGGCCCTGCGAGGCGGGGGCGTCGTGGTTCGCGGATACGCGGGCATCGCGGTCCTGACCGGAGATGGGCAGCTGCGGCGCTACAACGATGGCGTGGAGAGTTTCGCGGGTCACAAGGTCGGGTTCGTGGCGACGGACGCCAACGCGCGTGTGTGGGCGGCGACGGACCACGGGGTGGTCATCATCTCGGCGGACGGGGCGACGACCAGCTGGACGTCGGGCGCGGTGTCGGCACTGCAGGGTGAGGTGCGGGGAATCTTCCCGGTGGCAGGAGGTCCGAAGCTTCCCGAAGTGGGGCAGGCCGCGCGCGGAACGGTGCTGGGGGTGGTCGAGCGCAACGGTGAACCGGTGGAGAATGCCGCCATCGAGATGTGTGAGAAGCCGGACAAGTTGTTCCGAACGACGCCATGCGCGGGGGCGCCGTCGCGCATTACGGGGGCCACGGGCCCCGACGGCAGCTTCGTCATGGTCGACGTCCCGATCCGGCGGTACCGCGTCGCCGTGGAGTCGGGGGGCGCATGGACCATCGCGCCAAAGACCTGCTGCAAGTCGCTCAAGGCCGGAAAGGTCGAGGACGTGGGGGCGATCGTGCTGGGCGCGAGCCGGTAGCGTCCAGGGCGCTTACACCCCGATTTTTTTGACCGTTTGCTGACGTCGCAAAACCCTCGGCGCATGCTGAGAATCTGCGCACTGTCGATATTCGCCCTGTCCACCATGGTCACTTCACAGGTCGCCGCGGCGCCCCCCTCCGATGCGCTCAAGTGCGGGCCGCGAGCGGCCAAGAAGGTGTACGCCATCGGGAGCTCCACGATGGGCATCTCGCTCGGCAAGATCCTCAAAGCCGAGCTGAAGGGGCATGGGGTGAAGTTGCGCGTGTGGGGAAAGGCCAGCTCGGGCCTGGCGCGGCCCGACTTCCACGACTGGGTGGCGGAGGCGCCGGGGCTGATGAAGCGGCATCGGCCGGATGCGATCATCGTGTCGCTGGGGACCAACGACGGGCAGAACCTCCGAAACGGCAAGCATTGGTTCAGCTTTGGCAGCAAGCGCTACACACGCATCTATCAGGAGCGGGTGGACAAGCTACTGACGGCGCTGGCAGGACCCGGCAAGAAACGCCCCATCGTGTGGCTGGGGCCGACGCCGCTGCCCGACAAGCTGGGTGCGTCCCGGATGCGCAAGGTGGCAGGCCTCATCCGGGGGCGTATCGCGGCGTTCAACAACAAGGGTGGCCGGGCTACCTTCGTGGACGGCATCGCGCAGACGACGCGTGGTGGCAAGCTCATCCAGCGGGTGAAGGTGCCTGGGCGCAAGCGCAAGTATGCGGCGCGGGCGAAGGACAACATCCACCTGACCCGGGCGGGGGTCCGGTGGCTCTTGGCCGAGCCGATCCTGGAGCGTATCGAGCCCTGTCTGGCGAAGCGGACCGCCGGGGTGGGACGCTAGAGGCGTCAGTCCCGCCGGAGCAGCAGCTCCAGGAAGGACTGCACCGCCGGTTGCGGCGGGCTCCCGGCCCGGTACACCACACACAGGTCGCGCTTCACGTCGAAGCCGTTGATCTCCAAGGCGACGAGCGTGCGCGCGTCCAGTTCTCGCTTGATGCAATGCTCCGGCAGCACCGCAAACCCGACGAGCACCTCGACCATGCGCTTGATGACCTCGATGTCGGGGCTCTCCGCGACGATGGCCGGCTCCACCTCGAACTCGCTGAGCGCCTGGTCGGTGATGCCCCGCGTCGGCGCCTCTGCGTCGAAGGCGACCATCGGTTCACCATCCAGCGCGTCCGCTGGCAGAGAGCCTTCGCGACGGGTTCGTTTGGACAAGGGATGATCGGGGGCCACAACGACTCGCAGCCGGTTTGACAGGAACTCCTCGGATACGAAGTCGTCGTGCTCCGGCTTGCCGGCCACCAGCCCCACATCGACCCGATGCTCCCGCAGCAGCTGCAGCACCTGCTGGCTGCGCGCGGTGACGAGCTTCAGCTGGACCCCTGGGTTGCGCTCTCGAAGCCTCCGCAGATACAGCGGCAGGATGTGCACGCCGATGCTGTTGACCGCGCCGATCGCGACTCGTCCGGCGCTGCCGTTGCGCAGTCCGTCGATGGCCTCTTCGAGGTCTCGCACGTGACCAAACACCCGCTCGCAGTGGGCAAACACGACTTCACCCTCGGGGGTCGGCTGCATGCCCCGGGACGAACGGTAAAACAGCTGCAGGCCGAGGAACTCCTCCAGCGCGTGCACCTGCTTGGACAACGCGGGCTGCGAAACACCGATGCGGGCGGCGGCCCGTTTCATGTTCCGGGACTTCGCGACTTCGTAGAAGTAGCGAAGTTGATTGAGGTTCAGCGCGTTACCCATGGTGTGATCCTTGTGCCCTTCACGGCGAGCCCCACCCTAGACGTCCCGGGACGATTCGGGAAGGGCGTGCTATAGCCAAAAGTGATGGAGCGCCTGCTATCCCTCGTCGGCCTTGCGGCCCTCGTCGCCGTTGCCTGGGCCATGTCGACCAATCGACGGGGTGTGAGCTGGCGCCCGGTGGTGTGGGGGCTGGGTCTGCAGTTGGTGATCGCCCTGGTGGTGTTCTCCCCGGCCGTCGGGGAGTTTCTCTTCGACATCACGAACATCGGGGTCAAGAAGCTGCTTTCCTTTGCGGAGACTGGCGCCGACTTCGTCTTCGGCACCATCCAGGGGCACGAAATCACGACCGTGGACCCGGTGACCGGGGTCAAGACCGTGACCGTGTTCAAGAACCAGGCTGTATCTCCGCCGATGCGCAACGTGGCCTTCTGGATTCTCCCGACGGTCATCTTCTTCTCCGCGCTCATGGCGGTCGCCTATCACTACCGGCTCATCCAGCACATCGTTCGGTGGATGGCGTGGCTGATGTCCAAGACCCTGGGCACCAGTGGCGCCGAATCCCTGTCCGCGGCGGCCAACATCTTCGTCGGCCAGACCGAGGCGCCCCTGGTCATCCGGCCCTACGTGGACACCATGACGCTCAGCGAGCTGAACGCCATCATGGTGGGCGGCTTCGCGACGATCGCAGGGGGCGTGCTGGCGCTATACGTCGGGTTCCTCGATAGCACGCTGCCAGGCATCGCCGGACATCTGGTCACGGCGAGCTTCATGAGCGCGCCGGCGGCGCTTGCGATCGCCAAGATCATGGTGCCCGAGGATGGGGTCCCGGCCACCCTCGGCAAGGTCGAGTACGAGGTCGAGAAGGTCGATCTGAACGGCATCGACGCGCTGAGCCGGGGAACCCTCGAGGGACTCAAGCTGTTCCTCAACATCATGGCCATGCTGCTGGTGTTCGTCGCGGTCATCGCGATGCTCAACGCGCTGCTCGGCTGGGTCGGCGGTTGGTTTGGGTGGGAGCTCTCCCTCGAGGGTGTCCTGGGCTGGATCTTCGCGCCCTTCGCGTTCCTGCTGGGGATCCCCTGGGACGAGGCGCTGGCCGTCGGAACGCTCATGGGCGAGAAGCTGGTGCTGACCGAGCTCATCGCGTTTGGAGACCTGGCCAAGATGCAGCTGGGGCTCGAGGGGATGACGCCGCTGTCCGAGCGCAGCGCCGTCATCACGAGCTACGCCCTCTGCGGGTTCGCCAACTTCGCCAGCATCGGCATCCAGATTGGGGGCATCGGCGGCATCGCCCCGGGCCGCCGCGGTGACCTCGCGCGGCTTGGCGTGCGCGCCATGATCGGCGGCACATTGGCGGCGATGATGACCGGCGGTGTCGCGGGCCTGCTGTACGGCCTGTTCTAGCCCTGCTTGCGCTTCACATCGCCTCAGGTCCGCACTCTGGATGACCGACGCCACCCGAAGTAAGCTCACCGCGCCGATGGACGGCTGACCTCTTGCCCCGAGGCCCGACGATGAAGACGATGAAGACGAACATCATGCATCGACTCGCTCTCACAGCTCTCAGCTTGGCCGTCACGGCCTTCGGAGTGACGGTGTCGGGCGGCCACGCGCAGGCCGCCAAGAAGATGACCGTCGCGGTGATGGAGTTCGACAACGGCTCCACGGACCGGCAGTTCGACCCGCTGGGCAAGGGCCTGGCCGCCATGGTGACCACCGACCTGGACGCTGTGGGTCAGTTCACCGTCGTGGAGCGGCAGCGTCTGGCCGACATCAAGGCCGAGCTGAAGCTGGGCAAGAGCAAGGCCTTCAACAAGAAGACGACCGCCAAGGTGGGCAAGCTGGTAGGGGCCTCGCACCTCGTCGTCGGCGCCTTCACGGTGCTGGGCGCCAAGATGCGGCTCGATGCCAGGATGGTGGCCGTGAAGACGGGCAAGGTGGTGGCCACCGGTGAGGTCTCCGGCGACAAAGACGCCTTCTTCGAACTCGAGAAGGGCCTGGTCAAGCAGATGATCAAGGGGGTTGGTGTGAAGCTGGCGCCCAAGGAGCGCGCCAAGCTGGCCAAGCTCCACACCGCCGACTTCAAGGCCTTCAAGAAGTTCAGTGATGGCCTGAGCCACTTCGACAGCAAGAACTATCAAGCCGCCGTCGAAGCCATGAAGGCCGCCTCCGACATCGACGCCGACTTCAAGCTGGCCAAGATCTCGCTCGAGAAATACGAGGAGCTGGTGACCCAGGCCGAGGGCAAGGCCGACGCCGCCAAGGTCGCCGAGATCGAGATGCGTAAGCTCAAGCAGGACAAGAAGGCCCAGCGCGAGGCGCTGCTCGTCTCGCAGCTGTCCGGGGTGGTGAAGCGCAAGGGCGGCAAGACCATGGACGGGCAGTTGGCCATCCACATCCTCTACGACATGTACAGCGGCAGCTGGGGCAGCACGTTCCTGCACGCCATGCGAAGCAATGGCGACAGCTTCGCGCTGGACCGCACCGCCGACAAGTTCGCGCAGGCCTACTGGGGCAACGGGATGCGCCGGCCAGGCGGGCTGCCCCCCTACATCTCGGGCATCGCCTACGCGACCCCACCCAAGAACAAAAAGGAGTTCAACCGCTTCTTCGCCGACGCCAAGAAGCGCGCGCCGAGCAATGGCTGGGCGAAGTACCTGTCGAACTGGGACCGCTTCGCCGACCGTCTGTACCTGGATGGCCGTACCCGGGCCAAGGCCGCCGCCAAGTTGGCCAGGAAGGGGGACGGTGTCGTGGCCGGTGACTGCCGCTACCTCAAGGGCGCGGGGCAGAAGAAGTGCGTCAGGAAGATGGACAGCCGGCGCTACAAAGCCGCCGCCGACCTGGCCAAGCGCTATGGCCAGTACGACCTGAGCACGCAGCTCTACATGCGGGCCAGCAAGCTTGGGACCGACTCTGGAGACCTCAAGCGCATCGCCAACGAGGTCAAGCAGAACCGGGACGCTGCACGGGCTCTGGCGTCGGTGCCCAGCGGCGTGAAGCCCTGGGCCATGTCGACGGTTCGAGCGACGATCAACGGCTATCGGGAGTTGGATCGCAACTTCAAGCAGGACTCCCTGGACGCGCGCTCGGCGGGACGCTGGCTCACCATGCATCGCTGGCCCAAGCAGACCGCGCGCCGCATCCCGGTGCTGGTCAACGGCACCGCGACCTGGGCGCTCAACGGCCTGTATCACACGTTCACCGGCATGCGTTCGGACTTCTTCCGGACCGACGAGATCCGCTACATGCTCGAACGTGCCGAGCGTCGGCCGAGCCTGAAGAACCAGTCCGTGCTCGTCCACGGCGACTCCCCTCGCAACGACTTCAGCCTGAGCTTCACGGCCGTCACCAAGCCCGCGAAGGTCTTCGCCGCGGACATGTCATCCGACTACGACAAGAAGCGGTGGAACGCGCTTGGCGCCGCGGGTCAGAAGGCGCACATCCACGTCCTGTTCGGCCTTCGCGACGTCCAGGCCGAGGGTGACACCGGGACCATGGCCATGCGCCGCGGGACGGCCGTTCAGCCCCGCCCCATGCGTGGCTATGCGGTGCGAATCGGCGGGGGCCGGGTGCAGCTGGTCAGCTTCGTGCAGAAGCTGGAGCGCAAGAAGCACCACACTGGCATCGAGATGGTTCGGCTCCAGGCGGGCTTCGACGACAAAGTCCTGGCCAGCTGGAAGACGAGTGCCACCAACAAGGACAGCTTCAAGGTCAAGGTCAGCCGGCGGGGCGGCACGGTGACGGTGTCCGTGGGGGGCTCCACCTGGTCCAAGAGTGTCGGCGAGCAGCTGGGATTCACGGGCTTCCACTTCTCCGGCACCGGCTACGGCGCCATCCGCAAGCCCAGGCTGAAGTAGCCGCTCAGCGGGAGCCGGCCCTGAAGGAGTCAGCAAGCCGGTCGACGAGGAGCCGGTCGCGGCCGGTGACGTTCACCACCGCGACGTAGTGGCGCCCGTCTTGCTCGAAGCCCATGACGCGAACGGCGAACTCGGCGTTACCCAGCCGCCCGTTGCGCCTGCCATGGGTACCGCCCAGGTCGACGATAGGGGTACCGGTCTCGCGAGCGACATTGGCCATGCCCCGAAAGCTTCCGCGGGTCAGCGCGCGTATCGAAGCGGCGTTCGGCTTCTCGGGCACCGACGCCAGAGTCAGCATGAATTGGTCCCCAGTGGCCGTGTCTCTCCAACCCCAGGCGCTCATGTTGGGGTCGGATTCGAACGCACGGCCCAGATCCCGAGCGGGTTCATACGACGCCGGCAGCGCGTCGAAGCTCATGGTCAGGCGACGGTGACGCAGCCGCTCGCCGTCCTGCACGAAGCCCCGCTGGTCCGATGCGTCCAGGGGCGGTCCCGGCTCGATGGTGAAGAGCGCCATGATGGGCAACGCGAAGATGGCGAGCAGGGTCAGAACACCAAGCCCCATGGCGAGATGACTGTTGTCCCGTTGCCGGGCCCGTGACGCGGAGAAGGCCAGGAACAGCACCCCAACCCCAAGCTGCACCGGGACCGAGACCCGATGCTCGTCAGCCAGCGGGTCCCCCGAGGTCAGGCTCGCCCAGGCGGCCACGGCGAACGCGAGCACCGCCAGCGCAGCAACCACCGCGGCTCTCTTCCACGACCAGGAGGGCGTCTCCATGAGGCAACGATGACAGCATTGCCGGAGCTTTGGAAAGGGCTGCCGCGCCCCGTCGACGTGGCTACTTCAGGAGGTCAGGTCGAAGCTTGCCGTCGATCGGGGTCGTGAACTTCACCTTCAACAGGTGTGCCGCGGTGGGGGCCACGTCGCGGTTGTGCATGACGATGTGGTGGGCCGATTTGATGTCGGGACCCGCCGCCACGAACACCGGCAGGTTCTTTTTGTGATCCGGCAGGTAGCCGTGCATCCCGGGAACCCATGAGGGCAACACCACCTCGGGCTTGCGTTTGATACGGCCAAAGAAAGTGTCGGGGCGGGCGAGGGCAATGAAGTCGGGCATGCGGCCTCGCGGGGTCGACTGGGGCAGTCCCAGCTTGGCGTAGGACCTGGGCCAGATGATCCGCTCGACCTCCTTGCGGGCCTTGAGGACGCGAGCAGCCTTCTTCAACTCGGCCCGGTCCTTCTTCAGCTGATAGACGTACAGCGCGTGGCCGTTGTTGACGGTGCGCAGGTTGTTCTTCTTCACCTTCTTGAGCTGGGGAATCAGGCCCGCCTTCTTCAACACCTTGGCAGCGTCCAGACGCCACTCGATCTTGAAGAAGCCGTGGTCGCTGACGATGAGCACGTTGACCTTGTCCTTCAGCCCGACGCGTTCGTACGCCTTCAGGATGTCGCCGACGTAGCGATCGGCGAGCTCCATGCCCCACATCGCAGGGTTGGTACGGGGGCCGTAGGAGTGGCTCATGGAGTCCACCGACAGGAAGTGCACCAACATCAGCGGAGGCTTCTTGTTCTCCACCAGCCAGACCGCTGTGTCGCGAGCGACAGAGTCCTGGGTGAAGTGGCTCGCCTTGGAGAACTTGCCCAGCTTATGGGTGGGGATCCCCGCGTCGCGAAGGGTCTTCAAAAAGCCCGGGGTGGAGCCCTCCTCGAAGTGGTCCTGATGATAGACCTCGGGGATGTTGTAGGTCAGCCCCGGGGCCTTCTGGCTGGCGGCCCACAAGACGGCGGCGGCCTCGCGCCCGGACCCGGTCACCAGGTCCCACAGCGCGGGCGCCTGGATGGCGTAGTTCCCGGTGCTGTGGTGAATCACGCGACGCTTCTTGCGGTCCAGGAAGCGGTTGCCCACGACCTTGTGCCTCAGCGGCATCGTGCCGGTGACGATGGTGGTGTGGGAGGGCCACGTCATCGACGGGAACACGGTCATGGAGGGGCCCGATGTGCCTCGCGTCGCCAGCTCGTTGAGCACCGGTAGGCGTGCCCGGTGGTGGACGAAGGCGTCGAAGGGGAACCCGTCGATGCTGACGATGAGGAGATGACTGCCCTTAACAGGGGCCGGAGGCTTCGCCGGCGCCGCCGGGGCCGTCGGACCTGTCGAGGCCGGAGGCTCCGTGGGGGGCGTCTGAGCACGGCCAGGGCTGGCCAGGAGCAGACACAGAAGGGCCGGAACGAGACGTGCGTAACGCGCATGCATGCGAGGCATCTTGCGTCGCATCGGCCCGCCTCGTACAGTCCTCGGTTGGAACACTTGCATTCGGGAGTTTGAAAGCATGCGACTCAGCACCCTGCTTACGGTGGCCGCGACCACCGTGGCTATGACGACACTGTCCGGCTGTCCGGAGGACCCGGTTGTTACCATCACGGACGGGTCGATCCTCGACGCTGGGTCCGAGACCATCGGCGGCGGCGACAGCACCGGCGGCGACAATGGCGGGACCCCCGACAGCACCGTCGGCTGCACCAATGACAGCGACTGCGTCGCCTCCGACGAATGCAAGGTCGCTGCCTGCATCGGCGGCGTCTGCCAGGAAACCAACAAGGCGGACGGTACGGCCTGCACCAACCCCGATCCCGCCTGCAACGACAGCGCCACCTGCTCGGCCGGTGCCTGCAACGTGACTCCCGCGGCGCCCAGCTGTGGCGCCGCCGTCTGCGGCACTGACGCCTGCGGTAACTCCTGCGGCACCTGCGCGGCCGGCGAAAGCTGCGTCTCCGGAGCGTGCACCGGTGCGCCCCAGGGCTGCGGCGACATTACCTTCGAGGGCTGCTGCACCAACGACAACGTCTTGCAGTGGTGCCAGGACGGACAAGTTCAGACGTTGGACTGCACCAACAGCGACGGAGGCCCGCTGGTCTGCTCCTGGTGGGCTGACAACAGCTTCTTCGGTTGCATCGGCGAACTCGACGAGACTCCCGCGGAGTTCGAGTACCTCTGCCCCGGCGAAGAGTGCACGGCCACCTGTGAGGACCCGGGCGTCGAGTGCGGAACCGTCTGCGGTGTCGACTGTGGCGGCTGCGGCGACGGCCAGTTCTGCGGCGCCGACAACACCTGCCAGGCGTGCGCTTGCGGCGATGATCAGGACTGCGGCGTCGACGAGTGTGGCAACAGCTGCGGCGAGTGCGGCGCGGGTGAGACTTGCCTGGGCAACCAGGTCTGCATCTACGACGCCTGCCAGAGCGGCGTCGGGTTCACCGGCTGCTGCGATCCCACGGGCGAGCTGACGTTCTGGTGCGAAGAGGGGCAGCCCCAGGTGGCGGCATGCCAGGGCAACGGCTGCGGTTGGGACAGCGAAAACAACTTCTACGACTGTGGCCAGAGCGGCGCTGACCCCAGCGGTACCTCCCCGCTCGAGTGCCCGGCCATCCAGGTCCCGGACCAGGTCGAGGTGGTGGAGCAGGCCGAGGTCGTCGAGTCGGTGCCCGATGCATCGACGGGTGACGCCGACGCTGCTGCCGAGACCATCGACGACTCCAGCACCGGCGACACGGGCGGTCCCGACGCTCCGTCGGATGGCTCCACCGGTGACGGTGGTGCCGCCGACACCGCGGGCGATGGCTCCACCGGGGACGGCGGCGGGGCTGCTGACACGACCACCGATGGCTCCACGGGAGACGGTGGTAGCAGCACCGACACCAGCACCGACACCAGCACGAGCACCGATGGCTCGGCCGGTGACGGCGGCAGCAGCAGCGACACCAGCACGAGCACCGACGGCTCGGCCGGTGACGGCGGCAGCAGCAGCGACACCAGCACGAGCACCGACGGCTCGACGGGGGACGCTGCGGCAGACGGCGACTGATTTAGCCGTGCAGGTTCAGTTGCCTCGGCAGTAGGCCGTTGCGCAACACCTCACAGCCACAGTACGGTGGTAGCGGGATGACGAAGGTTCTACTCGCTGCCATTGCGCTGTGGCTGTTTCCGTTTGGGATGGGCTGTTCCAACGACGGCGCTCGGCCGTCGCTGACGCAGACCGATGCCCCCAGCGTCCTGTTGGATATCGGGGGGGATGCGGGCGGTGACGCCAGCCCCGTGGCGGATGGGGTGGTGTCCACCGATGTCGTCAGCGACGCGGTCGTCAGCGACGCGGTCGTCAGCGACACGCCCGTCAGCGACGGCGTCACGACGGATGTGGCTACGGTCGACACCCCTCTGGCAGACGGAGTCGCCCCCGTGGATGGGGTCGGAGACGGTACCGTGGTGACCGACGTGAGCGGCGATGGCGGCGGCTCCGACATTCCCGTGGGTGACGGAGGGGCGGTCGATGTCGTGCTTGGTGATGGGGCAGGGGACGCCGCCGCGGATGCTGATGCCGGGCAGTCCGATGCCGACGCTCAGGTGGACGCCGTCGTCGACGTCGCGCCTGACGCGGTTGCCGATGCGACTACTGACGCCGACGGGGGAACGGTCGACGCGGTCGACGCCGGACCTGACACGCCCGTGGGCGATGATCCGTGGGTCTATGTAGCGGCCTCCGGCGCACTCAACGGCGACGGGACCCAGGACGATCCGCTCAATCAGCTGCAGCCTGCGCTGACCATGGTGGACGCCGATTCGACCAAAACGGGCGTGCGGATGGCCGGTGGCGTGTACGCCTTCGCGACCGTGACCATCAAGGCCGGAGTGACCATCGTCGGGGGCTTCGACGACGCGACCTGGGCGCACGACCCGGCCGACAACGAGACACAGATCTTCAGCGACACCACCGCCATCGACATCGAGAGCGCCGATCCGGTGGTGATCACCGACGTGTCGATCACGTCGGCCGACGCCAGCGGCTTCGCCGTCAACTCCGTCGTCATCCGGGCGCGGGCAGGCACCGACCTGACCCTCATCGATGTGGAGCTGAACGCCGGCAACGGCTTGCCTGGGGAGGATGGCGCCAGCCCGGACCAGCCCGAACAGGGCGGCCAGGGGGGAGACGGTGGCGACGCCTGCGTCAACGACTTCGTCGGATGTCCCAATTGCGATCGGCCTTCAGGTGGCGCCGGCGGCGTCAGCGAATGCGGCGGCCCGACGGGTGGGGGCGGTGGCGCAGCTGGCGAGAAGGGGCTCTTCTCCGCCGACGGCGACGACGGGGCCCCAGGGAGCGGTGGAGCAGCTCCTGGTACGGGAGCGGGCAATGACGGCGACGGCGGCGATGGCAACGACGGTGCTGGCGGCACGGATGGCATGATGGGTGCTGGGGCGAGCTTCTACGGCACGCTCGCGGCGGCGGCCTGGGCTCCCGAGGTGGGGAGCGCCGGGACGGCGGGCACACACGGGGCCAGCGGCTCGGGCGGCGGCGGTGCCGGCGGCGGAAACAATGGCTGCAACACCTACGGCGGTGCTGGGGGTGGCGGTGGCGCAGGCGGATGTGGAGGTGCGGGCGGCGGCGCTGGAACCGGCGGCGGCGCGTCCATCGGCGTGTTGGTGTTCAACGCGACCCTGGTGATGACCGACTGCACGGTGAACACGGGCGACGGGGGCACCGGCGGCGGCGGCGGCGCGGGCGCTGACGGAGGCCTCGGTGGCGACCCCGGGGACGGCGGTGGCGAGCTCAAGGACAGTGGCTTTGGTGGCGAGGGCGGCGCCGGTGGCCAGGGCGGTGCCGGCGGCGGCGGCGGCGGTGGTGCTGGCGGCATCTCCGTCGGCGTGCTCTACAACGGCGCCAGCAGCGTGACCGATACCGGCTGCACGTTCACCCAGGGCGATGGCGGCGTCGGCAGCGATGGAGCGCTCGACGGGGTGGCAGCGGGCAAGCTCGCGGTCCCGTGAGCGAGGCCGATAGGCTCAAGTGGGACGGGCGCTATGCGTCCGACGCCTATCGCATGGGGGACGGCCCCAAAGCGTTCTTGCGGCTTCTGCAGCGTGAAGGTCTGCTGCCCAGACCAGGGGGCCGCGCCTTGGACCTGGCGGCCGGAGAGGGCCAAACCGCCGTATTCCTGGCGCAGCAGGGCTTCGAGGTAGACGCCTGGGACGTCTCGCCCGTGGGGTTGAGGAAGGCCGACCGACTCGCGCACACAGCGGGGTGTGGCGCCCGCGTGCATACGCGAGCGGTCGACCTCGAGCACCTGACCCGGGCGGATGTGGCTTCGCCGTTGGGTCGTGCTCACTATGACCTGGTCACCTGCGTTCATTACAAGCAGGCGGATCTGGCCCCGGCCATCGTGGAGGCGCTGAAGCCGGGGGGACGGGTGGCGATCGAGATCCTCGGCGTGGCGAACCTGGAGGCTCACACGCACCCTTCGAGGCGTTTTCTGGTCACCGACGACGAGGTCGCCGGTTGGTTTGCCGAGCTGCGGCCCGTGTGGCAGCAGACAGGCTGGGAAGAGGGGCGCTACGTCGTCCGCTACGCGGGCGAGCGCTAGCTGATCATGAGTGCCACAAAGTGGTGCTGATGAGCTGTCTTTAGGAGCCCGAAGGGCGATACGTCTAATAGTTTAAGGATGATAGGGTGCTTGGTCGGCGCCAGCCGAGCAAGTGCTCGTGTCATCCTGACCTCAGCGGCTCATGCCGCCTGTGCGAGCTGCTGCTGCGCGGCGCGCCGCTGACGCGCGGCCTCGTGCCGGTCGAAAGGGACCTCGTCCCCCTCCACCTTGCGTCGGCGTGGCTGAATGAATGACTGGTCGAGCCAGCAGGCGGTCAAGAACAGGGTCAGCGGCACCAGCATCAGCACCATGGTGGCTCCTGCGGCCGAGCTGACCACGATCTCACCGAACCAACCCGAAATCTGCGACGTCCAAGCGTTCAACTGCATTGGTGTTTCTCCATCCCCAAGCGTGAGTTTCATTCCCTTGTTGCGGGGATTGGAGACGGGCTGGATCGGGAATCGGTCTAACTTTTTTTGGGCGTCTCGAAGAAATGCGGGAATAGCCAGGACGTAACAGGGGCGTGCGTCGTTTTTTTGGCAGCTACGCGCGCTGGGCCATGGCCCGCAGCTTCTCCGCCCGCTCCGTGTACGTCATCCGGTCCCAGATCTCCGCGGCCTTCTGCAGCATGGCCGGCCGCAGCGCTGCCTGGTCGTCGGAGGCGGCGCTCCAGTCCACCAGCTTCTCGATGGCCTGCAGGATGAGTGCGATCGGCGGGAAGGGCGGCAGTTTGTCGGGCATGCCGAAGGCGCCCAGCTTCGCCAGCGCCTCTCGATGCTTCCCGCGGGTCGCCAGCAGGAGCGCCCGGAACGCGGATTCGCCCATGAGGAGAAGGGGAAACCCCATCTCCTTGGACAGCTTGATGGCGGCGTCCAGCACCTCTTCGGCCTCATCCGCGCGGCCCAGCTCCAGCAGCGAAGCGATGCGCATGTAAGAGGCGAACAGCTCCGTGGTCCGCAACCCCATCGCGAGGGAGGCCCGGGTGGCGTCCTCAGAGTATCGGAGCGCCTCCTGAAGGTGGCCGTGCGAGTAGTGGGTCGTGGCAAGGTCGCTTAGTGCCACCGGGACACGTGAGGCTCGTCCACTGCGGCGACCGAGTTCATAGGTGCGCTGGTGGTCCGCCATCGCTTGCTCATAGCGTCCCGACCAGTTGTTGAGGCTGCCCCGAGCCCGAAGTGCCCGCACCAACAGCGCCTCGTCGGTCCCCGCGGCTTCGACCGCCCGCTCGGCGGCCCCGATGCCAAGCTCGCCCTGGCCCGTCGTGATGGCCAGGAACGCCAGCCGCTGATTCCCGCGGGCGATCTCCTCGGGCGTCTCTGCACCTTCCAGACACGCTCGTGCAGCCTCCCAACCGGCTTCGTATTGCCCCATCGTGTTCAGGTAGATGGCGCGGGCCCGGTTCAGCGCCCGCTGCGCCGCTGGCCCCATGTCGCCCTCACGCGCCTCGAGGTCCGCCAGCAGCTTCGACCAGGCCTGCGAGTCGCCCTGGTTCTCGTACAGGTCCGACAAGACATCGCCGGCCAGCGCCGCGGCGTCGGCGTCGATGCCGTCCACCACCGGTCGGAGCACCTCCTCGGCCGTGGCGAGGTCGCCGGCATCCAACAGCTGGCGGCCCAGCCGCCGCCGAGTGTCGGCCCAGCGAGGATCCGACGGGTCCAGCTGACTGACCGCTCGGAGGCCCCAGCGAGCCCCGCGGAGGGTCTCTCCCCGGCACATCTCCCAGCCAAACGCCTGCAGCCACCAGTCGACCGCCTCCTCGGGGCCCCCCGACGCCGCCAGATGGTCACCGATGGCGCCGGCCATCTTGCGGCGGGCGTCCCGGGAGATGGCGTGTTGGATGAACACGTCGGCGGCGCGACGGTGGTAGCGCCGCTGTCGCCGGCGGTTCAGCCCCGCCAACAACGCGTCGCGGGTCAGGCGCTGGGAGAACGATACGAACTCGGTCTGGCCCTCGGAGTGCTCGGTGAGCACCCCCAGGTCCAGGAGCGCGTCCAGATCGTCGTCAAAGGTGTCGGTGGAGTGGCCGCCCGCTTCGACAAAAGCTTCCAGCAGGTCCACGTCCACCGGGTCGCCCATGACAGCCACCTGCAGCAGCAGCTCACGCAGCCTCAACGGCTCCCGAGCCGACTCCAGCCGGCGGCGCAGCCCCTGGTCGATGATGGCCTGCAGCGGAGCGGGCAGCGCGTGGTCGTCATCGTCGACCGGCGTGTTCGTCGCGGCCGGGGTCGTCGTCGTGGTCAGTCCCGCGCCGGAGCGGGCCAGATGGAGCGCGAACAGCGGGTGGCCGCTGGCCCGCTCGGCGACGCGCCGCGCCGCCACGGGGGGCAGCCCCTCGATCTCCACCAGGCCGTCCGCCAGCACTTCTACCGGCAGGGGATGCACGCGCAGCGTCTTGCGGGAACGCCCCTCGAAACGGTCCGACCGAGCGAGCATCGCCGCCACCGCCGGGTCACCACCGGGGGGCCGGGAGGTCGCCACCACCAGGATGGGGAAGGGCTCGTAGTCCGCCTCGAACAAGAGGTACTCGAGGAACGCCGCCGCGCTGGCGCCGCCCGCCAGCAGATCGTCGAGCCCCATGGCCACGGGCCGTTCCCGCGCCAATCGGCGCAGCAGCCGTACCACGAGCGCGAAGTTGCGCCCCTGCTGTGACTGCGACAGCAGCGCGCTTTGGTTGGCCGGCGTGGTCGCCACCGGGCGCAGGTAGTCGCAGAGCTCGTCCAACTCGCGCTCGTCGTAGTCGCCGTAGCGCTTCAGAAACCGCGTCACCGCCTCGCGGACCGCGGTCGCGCTCCGGCCGATGGTGCCCAGCTGCTGCTCCACCGCGGCGCGAAGGCCGCCGGTCCCTGGGTCACCTTCGCGGAAGACCGCGTGAAGGACTCGGAATCGGCCCTCCTCCTGAAGCTCGGCGAGGACGCTCGACGCCATCTCGCTCTTGCCCAGGCCTGGCTCGCCCAGCACCAGCGCCACCCTGCCGCAGCGCTCCGTCTCGACGTCGTCCACCAGCTGGCGCAGCGTCGCCATCTCCTCATCGCGACCGAGAAGCTGCAGTCGATCCACCGCCGCTTCCGACCCGGCCATGGTTGCGGCCGCAGCGGCGGCCGTCGCCGTCCCCATGGCGCCCACCTCGAGGCTGCCCCCCAGCGAGCACCACGAGTCCTTGTCGAGCATCGGCTTGTCGATGAAGGGCGCCAATACCCGACGCACATCAGCGGCCATCGGGGGCCGGTCCGACGGGTCGCGCCGCAGCAGCTGCATCACGCAGTCGACCAGCTCCTGACCGATGCCTTCGGCCTCGCGGCGCAACTCCAGTGGAGGCGCCTCGCGGCTGGCCTTGGCGACCATCACGCTCAGACCGGAGCCCTCGAACGGCAATCGACCGCTGAGGATGCGGTACATCAGGGTGCCGACGGCGTAGAGGTCGTTGGTGGAGCCATCACCGCGCTCCACCCCCGCAGCCACCTCCGGCGCCATATAGGCCGGGGTGCCCAGGGCCTCGCCAGCCTGCGTGAGCTTCTCGCTGTCGTCGAGGCTGGCGGCGATCCCGAAGTCGGTGAGCTTGACCGTCAGCGCGCCGTCATCGGCCCGTGAGATCAAGATGTTGTCGGGCTTGACGTCGCGGTGAACCACCGAGCGGGCGTGCACGTGAGCCAGGGCTTCCAAGGCCTGGTCGATGAGGCCCAGTCGCATGCGTATCGGCAGGGTGGACAGGTCCAGGAGCCCGTCCAGGGGAACGCCCTCGACGAACTCCATGGCCAGATAGAGGCTGTCGTCGCGTTCACGCCAGCGCCCGAAGTCCACCACGGTGACGACGTGCGGGTGACGAAGCTTGCTGGTCACCCGCGCCTCGCGCAGAAACCGGCTACGGATCACGGGTCGCCCAAGGCCCGGGCGGATCAGCTTCAAGGCCACCTCGAACCCGCCATCCAGATGCCGGGCACGATAGACGGCTCCCATCCCGCCGGCGCCGATGAGCGCCTCGAGCCGGTACCGCTCCGCGACCACCTGGCCGATCAGCTTTTGGAGCCGCGCGTCCAGTTCGTGCTTGGAGGGGGCTCCTTTGAATGACCCGCTCATCCGCCCCTGAGCCAGCTCCTCGGCATGATCATGGCCGGCATCGGCGCCAGCTTCATCACACGGTCCGCGATGCTGCCAAACAGCGCCCGTCGGATGGCACCCTTGCCGTGGGTCGGGACGCACAGCAGGTCCGACCCGGTGCGCTGAGCGCCGTTGAGGACCGTCTCCGGGACCCGCATGCCGGCGAAGATGGCGCCGTGGGCCCGGGGATTCTGGATCTCCTCGGCCAGCGTCGTGTTGAGGTGCTTGAGCTGAGCCTCCACATAGGTGTCGCGCCACCCCGCTTTGACCTCGCCCGGGAGCGTAATGGCGTGGATGACATCGACCTGCGCGTCGAAGCTCTCGGCGAGGTCCAGTACCCGCTTGATGCCGTACCGGCTGTCATCCGAGTAATCGGTCGAGACGGTGAAGCGCTTGTACTCGGCGACCTCGCCGAGGCGGGGGTCCGTCGAATAGCCGATCAGCACCGGCACCGAAGCGTGATGCATGACCCGCTCGGTGGTGGTCCCCATCAAGCCGGGGTCGTTCTCGCGAACACCGTGCTTGGCGAGGATGATGATGTCGCTGCTAGCGCTCTCGGCGTGCTCGAGGATGGCCCGATCGGCGGTTCCTGCGGCCCGCTGGACCCTGACCGCGAGCCCCAACTCCTTGAAGCTGGCCTCCACCCGCTCCAGCTCCTCGACGTGCCGCTTCTCTTCCGAGGCCCGCTGAACAGCGATCTCCGGGACCTCGGCCAGAACCTTTTCGTCGGTGTCCTCGTCGACATACAGCACCGTGACCTTCGCGCCGTAGGCCCGCGCAAAGGCCACCGCGTGCCCATAGGCCGCCCGGGAGGAGGGCGACAGATCGGTCGCTACGAGAATGGAGTCGAAACGTAGGTCAGCCATGAAACGACCTTGCCATGGGGAAGCGCCCCTGTCAGCGCTGCTCGGGGGTAGAACGCTCGACGACGAAGTCGACCTCGTACATGTGGTAGTCGCTGCGCACCATACCGAGGGATTCGTAGGTCGCCTGCGCCACGGTGTTGTCGTGATGGACGTATAACCGGACGCCACAGACGTCGTCTCGCGCCTCAGCCTCTGACAGGACCTGCGCGTACAGCGCGCGATAGACCCCGCGACGACGCCAGGACGGCGTGATGTAGACGCTTTGGATCCACCAGAAGACCCCGTTGCGCCAGTCGCTCCACTCGGTGGTGACCATCAGCTGTCCCACCACCTCGCCGCCGCGTTCGGCCAATAGATAGAACGCCTTGCTGGGGTCGGCCAGAGCTGCGGTGACCCCGCCAGACAGACGGTCGCGGTCCAGCGCGACGCCCTCGGTCTCGAGCGCCATGGCGGCGTTCATGTGCACGATCGAGTCGCGGTCGGAGGCGGTGGCGCGGCGTACGGAGCTCATGGCCGCAGTCTACAGGCGGACACCCACGATGAAACCCGGCCAGACGGAAACGGCGCCGTCGGTGTTCTCGGTAGAGCCGACCACGGGTTCCCGGCCCACATCGCCGAGGTCGAACAGAGACATCTCGAACTTGCCCGGGTCCAGCGTGACTGCCGCGTTGACCGTGAGGCCAGCATACAGGCCGAAGTGTTCGAAGAACTGATATCCCAACGCGATGCGGAGCTGAGTCAGGACGACCGGGTCGATACCCGACGGGGTGTTCTGGTCGGTCTTGAAGCTGAACGAACCGACCAGGTCCACGTCCAACCCCAGCTTGTCGTTGAATGCTGCGTGAGCGCCGATGCCAAAGCCCATCGCCAGCCGGGTGTCCGTCGCATAGGGGTTCATGCCCAGGAAGAACGTCGAGTAAAGCACCTTGCCGCCGAGCTTGTAGCCCAGTGACAGGGCATGGGTGTCGCTGCTGAACACCTCGAAGTGTTGGTATCCGCCGTCGATGACGTTGATCAGCCCAATGGCCTCACCGTCGAGATCATCGGAGACATTGATCAGGCCCAGCATGAGGCCCGACGCCTTGCCGGCCACGTTGATGAGTCCCAGCTGGGCGCCGGCGATCTCGTCGGCGTGGTTGACCATCGCGGACCATTGGAGGCCGTCGACCCGCGCCGCGGTGTTGAAGAGGCCGCCAAACTGGAAGCCGGCGAAGTCGCCGCTGGTGTGGTTGAAGACCGCGGCAAGCTGAAGGCCCTTGCCGTGGCCGCCGAGGACGTTGCCCAGCGCGGAGAGCTGGGCGCCAGCGAGGTCGCCTGCGGTGTGATTGGTGAACGTCGACAGCTGCGCGCCGGCGGTGTTGCCGCCCACGTGGTTGGCCAGCGCCGACCACTGGAAGCCGTCGAGGTGGCGGCCGACGTGGTTCCAGAAGCCCGCCTGAAAGGCGTCCACGTCCACGTCGACGATGTTGACCATGCCCAGCTCGGCGCCACGGACCGACCAGTTGCGGCCGGCCACGATGTTGAAGGAGAAGTTGCGAACGCGGGCCTTGCGTGTGCCCCACGTGGGCATGAACTGGATGCTGACCCGGGACTTCCGCACCACCGGGGGATACGCGGGGTCGCGTTCCTCGAGGGTGGCTTCGGCGGCGACCGCCGTGGATGACCCGCCGCGGGTCCGGTGGGCATCGGCCACCTGGATGACGAACTGCTTGTTGGAGACGACGGTCCGGCCGCCCTGCACGAAGACGTCGGCTCGTTTCACCGTGTCCTTGCGGCGCAGGGTCAGGGTGTAGGCTCCTGGCGCCAGGCCGAGCTTCAGCGCCCGGCCGCCCTGCTTGGGCAGCTCCATGACGAGCCGCTTGGTGGCCGCGTCGCGCACGAACACCCGACCGCGGATGCCGCTGCTGAGCACCATCACGCTCTTGTATGAGCGGAGGCTGGTGATGACGACGTCGCCGGTGCCGGCCAGGTTGATGTCGTAGTTGGGGTGCTGGGGGCCGCTGGCCGTGCCCTGGGTGCGCTTGAGCGTCTCGTGGAAGGTGTACTTGTAGGCCTCGTTCAGCGTGACCTTGCCATCCCCGTCAGCGTCAGCGGCTCCGCGCAGCGCGGCCACCAGGTGATGGGTGAAGAAGCTGGCCCCGATGCGGTCGCTCTCCTGGGCCTCCTCGTCGGCCGAGGCCGAGGTGATGATCGCCTGCCCCTTCACCTGCGACGAGGCGTCCACCATGAAGCCTGGGCGCTTCTTTCCGCCCTTGGTGCGGATGAGAGCGCCCGAAGCGCAGGAGTCCAGCACGACGATGCGCACGTCGGCGGGCAGCTCCTTGACCATCTTCTTGAGCTCCGAGTAGCTCAGCAGCTTGCCGTTGGGGAGCAGGCCTTTCTCGTCGGAGTGGCCGCTGTAGTAGACTACCACCTCGGTCCGTCCAACGTTGCCCTTCGCCAGCCGCAGACGGGTAGCGACGCCCACGAACGCCGACCGGATCTGGCCGATGTCGGCCTCTTCGACCAGGAACATGTCGTTCTCCTCGAGCCCGCCGAGGGACTTGAGGACCTGCGCGAAGGACTTGGCGTCCGACCCGGCATATCGCAGCTGGGAGCGCCCGGTGCCGCCGTTGTTGGAGCCGAGGATCACGGCGTAGCGCTTGACCGTCAGCTGTTTGCCGCTGGAGGCGAGGGCCGAACCGCCAAAAGCCGTCACCCCCATCACGGTGGCGACGGCCAGCGCCGCGACGCCGAGGCGTCGCGACAGGCTTACTGCAACGGAACTGTGCTGGGTCACGGGTGGGCCTCCCCGGCCGCCTTGGCGCTCGGAGACTTGTTTAACAACAGTGCGTTCTGTGCCAAGCCCTGGGGCAGTTTCAACGTACCATTGGCCGCCTGGGGGATGTCCATGGCCAGCGCCTCGGCCGCCCTGTCCACCGCCTCGACGTCGAAGAAGCGGTCGCTGGTGACGAGGAAGAAGCGTTCGAAGGAGGGCGCGTCGTCGAGCTCGTAGCTGTCGGACAGCCACCGCTCACCCTTGGGGGCCAGCACTGCGGCGCCGCCGCGACCCACCGCGGGCAGGTGCCAGGTCACGGTTCCGCGGCCGTCGATGCTGACGATGGCGCCGAACTTGGCCCCCACGGCCATGTAGCCGACCTGGACCACGTCGCCAGGACGCACCTCGGCTCCCTCGGTGATGTGCTCACCCCTGTCACCGCGCTTGAGCGACATGAGCAGGTGCGGCTTCGGGCCCCCCTTGGTGCGCTCGGTGGGCTCCGTGTATGGCTTGGGCGTGGACAGCATCGGGCTCTGGCCATTGGGTTGCCCACCCAGGGTCAAAGCGATCAACGCCGCGGTTGTGGCGGTGAGCAGAGGCGCTCCCCAGACGATCCACGGGGACCGTTTGGATCCGCGTTTTTCCTTGGCCCTGGCGGCTCCCAGGCGCCCTTCGATCTGGGCGGCCACCATGCCGGCGGGCAGGGCCTCCAGGGTGGCGGCGTTGTCCGCCTCGATGGCGGCCAGACGCTCGAGCCCCCCCGGCTCGGCCTCGAGCTGCTCCCGGATCTGGCGGGCGCGCCCGGCGTCGAGTTCCCCCAACGCCAGCTGCTCCACATAGAGCTGCGGGACGCGGGGACCTTCGCCTTCGAAACGTGGTTCATCGGCACGCATGCTGTCCCTCGGAGGTTCCTTGTCGTTCATGCTGCACCCCTGCTGATGTTGCCGCTGTCGGTCTCGGCGACCATGTCCTGCAGATTGGCCCGCAGATTTCGCAACCGCTTGCGGACTCCGGACACACTCAGCCCCACTTCATCGGCCACCTCTTGAAGCGTCAGGCCGTCCAGAAGGTGAAGCACCGCGATGGTCTGGGTGCTCTCCTTCTCACCGCCGAACAGCCGTGCCAGAAGGTGCTTGGCACCGGTGCTGGCTTCGGCCGACGAGGTGAGGGCGGCGATGCGCATCAGGAGGTCTCCATCCTTCACCTCGGGGCGGCGCTTCCGCGACCGGATGAGGTTGAGGCAGGTGTTGGTAGCCGTGCGGTACAGGAGCGACGAAGGCGCCTCGTCACGAAGACGGTCCTGGCGGCGCAGAATCTGAACGAACGTGTCCTGCATCGCGTCCCGCGCGAGCTCCTCGTCGCCCAGCAGGTTCCGACAGCGCCTGAGCACCATCGGTCCGTACCGCCTGTAGTAGTCTTCAGTGTCGATGGCCAAACGCCATCTCCCGTCGGTTGTGGCCGGTGTCGGCCAGGTTCGGGGTGTCTAACACCGCCCCCGTTGCCGCGTGTCACCCAACGGATCGGTTTTTTTCGAGATAGCGCTCAGCGCCTTTGTTTTCGCCATGCCGCGGGGCTCACACCGTGCCACCGTCGGAAGGCGCGGTGGAATGCGCTGGGCTCCGAGTAGCCCAGAAGATAGGCCACTTCGGCGATGGCGATGGCGTCGTCCGTGAGATAGCGCGTCGCCATCTCGCGGCGGAGGGTCTCGACGACGGCCGAGAACTTCAGGCCGACGTCGTCGAGCCTTCGCTGCAGGGTGCGCCGGCTGACGCGGAGCGTATCGGCCACCGCGTCGATCCCCGGATCGCCTCCGGCCAGGGCGTCCGCGACGACGTGGCGCACGCGCTCGGCGAACCCATCGAGCTTTGGGAGCTTCTCCAGCGTGTCGTCGGCATGCCGACGCAGGACCACGTTCATCCCCACGTCGGCAGTCTTCAACGGAAGGTCCAGCAGGGCGGCGTCGAACCCGAAGAAGTTGGTGTCGTTGCCGTAGGTGATCGGGCAGCCGAAGTGGTCGGAGTAGGCGTTGGGAGACGTGCCGTCGGTCGGAGCGCCGTGCTGAAAGCCGATCTCGGCGACCGCGAAGGTGCCGTCCGCCAGGTCCTGCACCAAGCCCACCACGGACGCCACCGTGAAGTCGGCCGCGTGAAGGGACGCTCCTCGGGGCCGCCCCTCGAAGTAGTGATGGAAGCGGGCGCGCCCACGGGAGCTTGTCGGCTCTTCCAGGCGGAATCGGGCCACGTCGTGGAACAGCCGATTGTACCGGATGGCGCAGTGCATCGCGTGGCGCACGGTCGGGCTGGTCCGGATGGTATACTCGAGGACGTCCTGCTGTTGCTGGGCGTGGTGGCGGGTCGCGGCATGCAGCCCGAAGAGCGGGTCTTCGGCGGCACGTGCCATGGCTTCCCAGAGGGCGTTCTCCTGCCTCAGCGGGATCCGCGCGTCGGCGTCCGAGGCCGTCAGCTCTTCGAGGTCCAACTCCGCGAGCACCGGGGTGGGGTCCACGTCCATGGCCCGAGCGGCTCCGGCGATGAGACGAATGACGCGAGCAGAAACGGTGGGTTCGACGAGCGGGGGCATGCTGCGAGTATAAAAAACGACAGCCCGGGTGACACCTCTGAACAGGCCCGGTGTTCGACCAGCCAGACAGTTTTGAACCACGGCTTGAACACCACGAGAGACCAACAATGCGTATGCACTCTGGGCTGTTGGCCCCCGGTATCGGGGCCTTGTTGTTGACCTTTTCCCTCACCCTCGGAGCCGCCGGCTGCCAGTACGAATGGCACGACGACTACGACCGGACCTGCTTTGAATACTGCTGGGGTTCGGACTGCCCGATGGACGCCTGTCGTCCTTCGCCGGACAAGGAGCTTCCGACCGACGTGGACCCCGACGGGGACCGGCTGCTGACCGACTTCGAGTACCGCTGCAACACGAACCCGGAGATGTGGGACACCGACGGTGACGGGATCGACGACGGCATGGAGGACATGGACGGCGACGGTGCGACCAACCTCGAGGAGCAATACGCCGGCACGGACCCGGCAGACGCCACCAGTCGGCCCACGGCGGGCAACCCGCCGCCGATCACCGACCCGACGGACCCCACGGACCCGACCGACCCCACGGACCCGACCGACCCCACGGACCCGACCGACCCCACGGACCCGAACGATCCCACGGACCCGCCCACCCTCGACACGGATGGTGACGGGCTCAGCGACGACCTGGAGGCGCAGACCGGGACCGACCCGAACCTGGCGGACACCGACACAGACGGGGTCCTCGATGGTGCCGAGGTCGCGGCCGGCACGGACCCGCTCGACGCCGACAGCGACAATGACGAGATGACGGACGGGGCAGAAGCTGATGCGGGCACCAACCCACTTCTTCCCGACACCGACGCAGACGGGCTGATGGACGGCGACGAACTCGTCGAGGGCACCAACCCCTTGCTGGCCGACACCGATGCCGACGGGATGCTCGACGGCGCAGAGCTGAACCGTGGCACCGACCCGCTGGTCGCCGACACGGACGGTGACGGTGAACTCGACGGCGTCGAGGTGGACTGCGGCAGCTCGCCGCTGGACGCCTGGATGCAGTGCGAGCACATCCCCAGCTGCCCGTAGTACTCCTTACGCCAACGGGCGCGCCCGGCGATGGCTTCGACCTCGCCGGGCGTTGCCTTTTGCGTTGCATGAGGAGGCCCTCGAGCACGGCGAGGACGGCAGCGCGACTGGCGGCGCAGCCGTCCAGTCGCGCTGTCGCCCGCAGCCCCCCAGCAACGCGCAGCGTTCGGACCGCTCGAGTAGACGGGGCAAGGCTCCCGCTTTCCTGGAGCCCTGGAGACCAGGGTGGGCGAGGTCTTCAGTGCGGTTCGAATGCTGGCGTTGCGCATGAGAACGTAGAGATGCCTCGGCTCTCCTCATGCCCCACCGACCCGCAACTCTTGGCAAAAGGCGTCGCCTTCTGCGTTGGCGCTGCATGCGGGGCATGAGGCGGTGGGAGCATCTTTACGATCTCATGTATCGCCCTTCGGGCTCCCTTCGGACGGCTCGCCCGCTCGCCTTCTGCGTCGCTTGCTCGCGGCGCTGCTGCTCGCAGAGGGACTCAGTTGGCGGCTTTCTTTCGCGCTTCTCGGGCAGCCTTCTTCTTGCGGAGCCGCTCCTTCCAGCGCTCGTTGGCGGCTTCCTTGCGCTTGCGTTCGATGACGGCGTTGTCTTTGTCCCAGCGCTTCTGCCGCCACACACCGGCGCGGGTCTTCATGTGGTCGATGACGAGCGGGCCCAGAAGCGGGACCGGGTCGACGCGTTTGCCATCGACGCGGATCTCGAAATGCAGGTGGGCGCTGGACTCCTTGACCCCGGAGCGCCCCACATAGCCGATGACCTGCCCCGCCTTCACCTTCTGATGCGTCTTCACCGTGTACTTCAGCAGGTGCATGTAGCCCGAGGTCAGGCCGCCGCCATGGTCCAGCAACACCAGGAGTCCAGCGCGTCCCAGCTCTTTTTTGGGGATTAGCGGCGCCTTGTCGGGGTGATAGCTGGCGGTCGGGCGACGCTCCAGGTCGGCCCCGGCCATCCAAACCGTCCCGTCGGCGATGGCCCGCACCGGCTCGGCCATGATGGAGCTGTAGTCGACACCCTTGTGGGTGCGTCGCTTGCCGCGTGGGTCGCCCCAGCCGCCGGTCAGCTTGCGTGGTGGGCCCTCCAGCGGGCTCATCAGGGGGCGGTCCTTGTACGCGCCGCGCAGCGGTGACGGCTTGCCGGTGTAGTGACGGATGACCCGGCGGCGGGCGATGAGGACCTCGGACTCTTCGTGGCTGCTGAGCACCTTGTCGCCCCACACGAAGTGGGAGACCGGACTGCGGTGCGGCACCGAGGCACCGTGGGCGTTGTCGATGTGGGGACACTGCTTGTCGAACACCGATATCAGGGCGGCGCTGAAGTAGAGGCCCTGCTCGGGCTTTTTCACCTGCCACAGGGAAAAAGGGAACTTCGGCAGCTTCAGCGCATGCTTGACCCAGCTCCCGGAGTTATCGGGCAGCCAGTACGTGTAGGTCTGCGTGTCTTTGTCCCAGTGGCGACGGTGCATCCCGAGGTTGAGCTTGGTCAGCCCGACCCCGTAGTCGTCCTTTCGGCGTTTGCAGCGCCCCTCCTGATAGACCAGGGCGGCCAGAAGCATCGCGTCGACCGTGAACTCGCGCGAATAGGTGATGATCCACCCCGCATACTCCCCCGCCCGGGCCGCAGAGAGCTTGGGGCAGAGCGCCTGCAGGGCGGTCGCGAGGCGCGCCGGTTCGAGGCTTGCGGCAGGAGGCGACGCGGGTTCGGTGGGCCAGACTTTGACGTCGATGACGCCCCAGCCGGTGTTGCCCAGGCCGGCCTCTTTCGGGCGCTTCCGCTTGCTCCAGGGGGCCGGTTCGGTGTCTCCCTGAGCGTACACTGCGTTGGATCCTGTCATCGACAGGACTAGCAAGCTTGCCACGAGCTGGTATGGTGCCGACCTCATCTGAGACACGGATATAGCGGGGAACGCATGGCGTCCAAGAAGTTGCGGGTCGACAAGAAGATCATCACGATGCTCAACGATGTCCTGACGGGCGAGTTGACCGCCGTCAACCAGTACTTCCTCCACGCGAAGATGTGCGGCGACTGGGGCTTCCTGGCGCTGCAGAAACACCAGCGTGATGAGTCCATCGACGAGATGCGCCACGCCGAGACCCTGATCGAGCGGATTCTCTACCTCGGCGGCGTTCCGAACGTGCAGCGGTTGTACAAGGTGAACATCGGCGAGACCGTCAAGGAGCAGTTCGAGCTCGACCTGGCGTTGGAGTTCGAGGCGCTGCCGCGGCTCCAAAAGGGGATCAAGCTGTGCCGTGACGAGGGCGACTACGGCAGCGCCATGATGCTCGAGCAGATCCTGGCCTCGGAAGAAGAGCACGTGGACTGGCTCGAGGCGCAGCTGGAGCTCATGAACCAGGTGGGCGAGCAGAACTACCTGGCCGAGCAGATGAGCGAAGAGGGCAATTAGCCCGGGCGCTTAGACGACGGCGAGGGCGACTAAGTCGTTGCACTGACAGGGTCCTCTTGGGTACAACGCCCGGACGCGTTGTCCCAGGAGGCCTCGAATGCATCGTCTGCACCTGTTGTTGATTCTGCCCTTTTCGGCGTTTGTCCTGGCGTGTTCCGGGCCTGGTGGAGGCGGTAACAGCGGCTACGTGAACCCCTGCGCCTTCAACCCACAGCTGCCCCAGTGCGGTGGCGCCGACGCAGTGGGTGATGGCGTGACCGGTGACGCGGGTGCGACCGACACGGGCAGCGACAACGGCAGCACCAATACCGACGTGAACACCGGCTGCTCGGACGAGGCCCCGCCGCGCTGCAACGGCAACGACGTCGAGATGTGTATCGCCGGGACCTACGAGGTCGTCACCACCTGCCCGGGCGGGACCGCGTGCATCGACGGTGAGTGCGTCGGCACCACGTGCGTGCCGGACTGCAACGGCAAAGACTGCGGCGAGGACGGTTGTGGCGGCGTGTGCGGGACGTGCAACGCCGGCGAGACCTGCACCGCCAGCGGGATCTGCCAGGGCTCGGTCTGCACCCCCAACTGCGCCGGCAAGTCCTGTGGCGACGATGGCTGCGGCGGGTTCTGCGGCGAGTGCCAGCCCGACTACAGCTGCAACGCCAACGGCCAGTGCGAGTTCCAGGGCTGTACCCCCGACTGCTCGGGCAAGGAGTGCGGTAGCGACGGCTGCGGCGGTAGCTGCGGCAACTGCCCCAACGGTTGGAGCTGCCAGGGGAACACCTGCATCGAGAGCGCCTGCACCCCGGACTGCTCGGGCAAGAACTGCGGTGACGATGGCTGCGGCGGCAGCTGCGGCAGCTGCGGCGGCGGGCAGTCATGCATCAACGGCGTGTGCCAGACCCTTGGCGGCGGCGGCGACGACTGCAGCACGCTGCTCAGCTGTTTCGGGGACTGTCAGGATGCAGCCTGCCAGCAGGCCTGCCTCGACAATGGTTCGGCGGACGGTGTGGCGAAGCTCAACGCCTTCCTCGGCTGCGGCCCGGACTGCCAGGACCTGCTCTGCGTCATCAACGCGGGCTGCAGCGACGAGGGGGCGGCGTGCTTCCACAACAACAGCGGCTTTGGCGGGTGCAACGCCCTGCTGGGCTGCGCCAGCGCCTGCCCCAGCGGGGACTCGATCTGTCTCGATGGGTGCTACGCCCAGGCCAGCGCCCAGGCCCAGGCCCTGGAGCTGGAGATCAACTGGTGTCTGCTGAACTACTGCGACGCGACCGACAGCGCCTGCATCCAGAGTGCTGCCGCCAGCCAGTGCGCGTCCTACGTGGCGGCCTGCCAGAACAACTAGGGCGTCGGTGGGCGGCTACAACATCGACAAGCCGGGCTTTCGCGACACCCTCATCGATTGGTTCGAGAACGGCATCCCCTTCAATAAGTTCCTGGGCTTGAAGGTGGACGTCATCGAGCCCGGCTATGGGGTCTTGCGAGCGCCGTGGAACGACCATCTGATCGGCGACGCCTCGCGGCCGGCGATTCATGGCGGAGTCTTCTCCACACTGCTGGACACGACGGGCGGGTTCGTCTGCTTCTCGATGCTCGAGGGCACCAACGACCGCATGAGCACCATCGACCTGCGGGTGGACTACCTCCGCCCGGGACCGCCGAACGCGGATATCCTTTGCGAGGGGCGGGTGGTGCGCATGGGCAACCGGGTGGCCGTGGCCCAGATGGAGATCTACAGCGGCGAGCTACCGCCTCGGGATTTGCCGATACGTGAACGTCAGCCGCTGGCGACGGGGCAGGGCGTGTACAACGTGGTGGTCCGGTCCTAGCAGCCCGGTGCCCAACACAAAAAGGCGGAGCCTACTGGCCCCGCCTCGGTGATGCGTTGGCCGTCAAGCGGCTCAGCCGGAGTCGCGCGCGCTCCAGAACTCGGGCTTGTTGGCCTGCTCACGCAGCATGCCGCGCAGCTGGCGACGGCACTGCCCGCAATGGGCGCCCGCGCCGAGCTTCTCGGAAAGGTCCCGCACGTTGGAGCAGCCGGACTCGATGCCCTGCTTGATCTCTCGGTCGTTCACGCCTTCGCAAAGACAAACGATCATGATGCGGTGCCCTCGGTCCCGTTGGACCTCTCGTTGACTTGATAATCAGTATCAACACCAGCCCTTGTCGATCCAAGGACTTTTTGATTCTCAGTATCAAGAACGTGCCAGGGTTCAGAAACCTTTAGACTTTTGTTTGAGAAAAGCTCGGCCGTGACCGGTAGCGGTAGACCCGCCTGAGATCAGGATGACACGAGCGCTTGGTCGGCTGGCGCCGACCAAGCGCTCTATCATCCTTCAACTATTGCATGTATCGCCCTTCGGGCTCCTAAAGGCTGCTCATCAGCGCCACTGCGTGTCACTGATGATCATCAGTGCCCCGCCAGTGGCTTGGAATCGCCAAGGCGCCAAGGCGCCAAGGCGCCAAGGGGAAATGGGTTTACCCCCCCTTCTCGGGTTTGAGTCGGGTCGGGTACCTCGCCATGACCTGGCACCTGCGGTGAGCACTTGGCGTCCTTGGCGCCTTGGCGTCCTTGGCGATTACGCCAACTACCGCCGACGACAGGCTCTCGTTGCGCCGCGTGATGACGTGTCGTTTTCAGTCGCGGCGCACTGTGTAGAGGTAGGCCAGGCACATCTCGTCGAGCGTCCCCTCACCCCAGAACACGTCTCGCGGCGTGAGTTGCGCGCCGTTGACCACGGGCTGGGCCTCCGGCGAGTTGTCGTACTCGCAGGTCATCCGAATCTTCGAGCCGGGGCCAAAGGGGACGTAGCTCTTGAACACGAAGCCCTGCTGCCAGCTGAAGTCCCACTGGGGGATGTCCAACAGGCAGGTGTCGTGGCCGGCGCCATGAAGCACCTCCAGCTTGAAGCTCCGTCCCAGCAGGTGCATGTGCGCTGCGGCGCCCACAATCAGCGTCGTGCCGTCGCCCTGGTGCTCGAACTCGGCGACCTGCACCGACGACGGCGCTCCGGCCGGAATCTCCAGCTCCAGGAAGGGCAGGGCGGTGACGTCCAGCATCAGATCGGGCTTGTCGTCCACCAGGACCATGTCCATTCGGGTCAGGTCTTCCTCAGTGGGCGCGGCCAGCGTGTTGTAGTGCATCTGCATCACCACGCGCGAACCCGCGGGAATCTCGCGTCCGGGCGCATTGTCGGTAAGCGGGTAGGCCGGCCCCGGTGTCCAGCCCGCCAGCGGGCTCGCGGCGCTGACTCCGGGGCCGGAGAAGCAGGTCCAGCCGGGGCCGGGGTCGGCGTCGTCTAGCGCCTGCAGCTCGGCGACCTGTTCCTCCAGGACCAGGTAGGACAGGACGTGGTGCACGACCGGCTCGGCATCGACCACGATCTTGGAGCCGACCAGGTACTGCGTCTGGTCGAACGTGGCGTCCAGCAGGAAGCAGCGGTAGTCGTCAGGCGCGGTGTCGTCGGGAGTGTAAGGCTCAGCAGGGTAGGCGCTGATCGTCGGCACCACACCGGCGTCGGGGGCCAGAAACGGCGTCGGCGCGGGCTCTTCCCCCTCGCCGCGCGGCGCACCGGCGTCGATCCACGCCAGCAGAGCGGTCTTGTCGGCCTCCGGGATGACCCGTTGGGCCACATACTCGCGGCAGTCCGGGTCGGGCAGCCACGGTGGCATGCTTCCCTCGGCGACGGCAGCGCGCATCGCGCCCAGCGCGGGCTCGACGTCTTCCCAGCGCTCGAGCGTGAACGGGGCCGAGCCATCGGCGCGGTGGCAGGACACGCACTGCTCCTGGATGACCTGACGCATGCCGTCGATGTAGGTCATCGGGCCCGGTTCGGGTACGGACGTGGCGGCGTCGCCCTCGGTCGGTGAAACAACTGTGGTCTCCTCGGCGCACCCGGACGAGAGGGCGACGACGGAGAGAGCGATGACGGCCTGGCACAACGAAACCCGCATACCCTCATCGTACCGACTTGTGACCGCGGTCCTCAATGGCTTTGGCCCACGACATGACACCCTCCGATTTGGTAGTTCCCCCTTCATGACGACACGCGCCCGTACCGTTCTCCTCTTCGACGTCGACGGCACCCTGATCACCAGTGGCGGCGCCGGCCGCAGAGCCGTCGAGAGCACCATCGCCCAGCGGTTTGGCGATGACCATGGCTGCACGTTCTCGTTCGGCGGCATGACCGACCGCGGCATCTTCCGGACCGCGTTGACCAATCTCGGTCAGACGGTGACGGAGGGGCTCATCGACGCGCTCCTGGCGCAGTACGTCGACGCCCTTCGCCGCGAGGTGGCGACCACGGACCGCAGCATCTATCACATGCATGTGGGCGTGACGGAGGTGCTCGATGCGGTGAGCGGGCGCGACGGCGTGGCCGTCGGGCTAGGCACCGGGAACGTCGAGGTCGGCGCGCGCATCAAGCTCGAGCCCGTGGGGCTCAACCCCTACTTCGACTTCGGGGGTTATGGCTCGGACGCCGAGCCGCGAGCCGACCTCATCGCCGCTGGCGCCGACCGTGGCGCCCAACGCCTGGGCGTGACGCGTGAGCGCTGCCGCGTCGTGATCATCGGCGATACCTTGAGGGACGTGGAAGCCGCCCACGCCATCGGTGGCGAGTGTCTGGCCGTGGCCACCGGCGCCGCCCCGTCCGAGACGCTTCGCGCCTCCAGGGCCGAGCTGGTGGTAGACGACCTTACTTCCCCGGAGGTGCTCCGGTTCCTGTTGGCGTAGGTGCCGGCGGCAAGTTCTCGGGCAGGGTGTCGGCGAAGTCGCGCCACCACGAGCGCCAATGGCGTTGATTGTTGCGCTTGCTGCGCCATGCGGGGTCTTGCTCGTGGCCCGTCAGGGCACTGAGGAACCACACCGCGTTGGCGCTGGCGATGTCGTCGCGTCCGGTGATGAGTGCGATGATCGACGGAACGACCTTCTTGGTCAGGCGCACCGGCAGGGTCAGCCCCCGCGCCACGAAACCCAGCCGCTGCCACTCGAGCCAGTTCTTGCCGCCGTGCTTGGCCGCGAAGTCCTTCCACTTCGAGGCCGCCTTGGCGAGTTGCTTGGTGGAGCGGGCTTCTCGTTCGATGGGCTGATTGGTCACCTTCAGCAGCGCCCGGTGGGCCAACCGGCGAAGCTCCCGCGAGCCTGACTGCATCAACTTGACCAGCGGCGCTAGCGCCGAGGTCCGTCCGAACCGGGAGAGGATGCGAACGGCCCGTTTCTGCAGGACCGAGGGCAGCTGGTTCGCCAGGCGCTTGCTGAGCAGTTCGCCGGGCTTGACCAGAATGGCCACCGCTACGTCGGCGATGGTCCGACCGCCGATGCCCGCCAATGCACGGAGGATGTCCGCTGCCCAGTCGCCGTCTGTGGCCTGCTTCAAGGCATACACCAGGCCGGGGATGGCTACCGGGTCGCCAATCCGCTCCAGGGCCTTGAGCGCCGCCTGGCGAGTCTTGGGGTCCTTGTGGTTGAGCGCCTGGGTGACCGTACCGATGGCCACCGATGCCCTGATCTTGCCCAGCTTCTCCAGGGCGCGCCGCCGCAGCCGGGCGTCCTTCATCGCCACGACCTGTTCCAGCTTCCGGGCGTGGGCCTCGACCTCGGCGTCGCCCAGGTCGACCCAGTCCCGAATGGGCCCCCGCTCCAGGCATCCCTGCAGCCGGTCCTGGACCGAGCAGTAGATCCGGACGTGGAAGTGGTCGTGGTGCGGATTGGAGTCGCTGGGCATCCAAAGCACCTCGGCGATGCGCCGCCGCATCTGGGCATCCACGCCGGAGTTCGGCTTGTCGGCCTCGGTCAGCATGAGCTGTTTGAGCCAGCGGGCCACGAAGATGTATTGCACCTGGACCTTGGGGTCGCTCAGCAGCGCGACGACCAGCGCCAGGTTGCGGACCGGGTCGAAGCGGTAGCGCTTCTTCTTGTCCCAGCCATCCCGCTCGAACTTCACGAAGCTCATCAAGTTGATGCGCTTGCCCCTCTTGTTGAAGGCGTACATGGCCAGGTCGGCGTCGCGCCCGGACTTGTGGCTCACGCTATAGCCGGTCTGTCCGCCCTCCTTCTTGGAGATGTTGCCAATCCCCAGCACCGACCTGGGATGCTTCTTGCGAACCTTGGCCGAAGCCCGCTTCACCAGGTCGATCATCTCCCGGGTGCCCCAGTTGGTTTCCCGCTTCACGAAGCTGGGGAAGACCTTGAAGCTCTTGCCGGTCAGCGGCATCGGGACACCCGCGACCAGCATTCCACCATTGGTGCGGCCTACGCTGATGGAGCCGCGTGGCTGGCGGAAGAGTTTGCGTGCCTCCCGCTTGGTCATCGGCTTTGGTGGCGCGGTGGCTTCCTTGGTGGCGCCCCCCGAGCTCGTCGGCGGTGAGGGGGGCGTCGAGGGGGGCGTCGAGGGCGGCGGCGCGGCCACGCTCAAGGCCAGCAGCAGCGGGAGGACTCCAGTCATCACGGGTCGTCCAACTCGGGACGTATGCGCAGCATTCCGTCCAATCCTGTGGTCCCCGTCGGACCGCTGCTGGTGCCGCCAGGTTGCTGGATGTCCCGGATCTTGCCGTACTCCTCGTGGTACATCTGCAACGTCTTCTGGACGATGGCCAGGTTCTTGATCTGGTCCTGGTTCGCGCCGCCGAGGTCCTCGCCCAGGTCCTCGGTCTCGAGCGCGTTGAAGTAGAGCCGGTCGGCCAGCTCTCGGATAAGGCCAAGGTCTCGGGTGCGGCGGTCCTGTCCAGCAAAGTGCTGGGCGTACAGGGCCATGATGTCGTTGGCGTCCCCGCCCAGCGCCCCGACCCGCTCGCGGGGCTTGAGCTCGGCGATGGCCGCGCGGCTGTTCCCAATCTCTGCCCGATAGGCGTCGAGCCGTTCCCGCACTGTCGCGATGTTGTCGCCCAGGGTCTCGCTCGAGTAGCCGCTGCCGTCGAGGCCCTCGAAGGTCTCCAGGACGTGCTCGAGCCCATCCACCACGATGTCGATGACCTCGGGCCGCCGCGACACTCGTGCCTTGGCGGCGAAGTGGACCTGGTACATGCGGAAGTAGTTGTTGGCGATCTCGGCGTAGACGCTCTCCCGGCCGTCCGGGTCGAGGGACTTGCGTGCACGCTTGATCTCCTGGGCCTCGCCGGCCAGCAGCTCCAGATTGCCTTCGGCGGTCGCGAGGTACTCGGCCAACGCCTGGTCGTCCTCGGCCTCCAGGCCCTGCAGGACCTTTCGTCGCCGCCGAATCTGGGCCTGCATGTGGGGCAACAGGGCGTCGGGACGGGTCAGGCGATTCTGGCCAGCGAAGTTCCGCTCGTAGAGTCCCATCACCTCCACAACGCGCCGCGCCGTTTCGTTCAACTCGATGTCAGCACGCCCGAGGGTCTGCGCCTCCAGGATGAGCTCGTGCTCCTTCTTGTACATGCGGTAGCGCTCACGCACCTTCTCGCGCAGCTCGTGGGCGGGCTTGCCCTTGAGCTTCTTGGCTTTGAGGAGCACCTTTCCCTGCCGGTCGATGAGCTTCTCGAGCAGCACGAGGTCGCGGGTGTGGCGGGACTGACCGGCGAAGTTGTCGGCGTACTGCCGATTGATCGCTTCGGACTTCCTGGAGAGGCTGTCGACTGTAGGCTTGGCCATGGCGAGACGCATACTGTCGAATGCCGTGCGAAACCGCAAAACACATGACTTGACGTCCAACGCATCTGGGCGTCTGCTACGCCTTCCATGCAGCTTCTCCAACAGTTCAAGGATCGCCCCCAGCAGTTGCTCCAGTGGTCGCTGGCGTACCTGGATCTGATGGTGCTGATGGCCCTGGTGGACGGCGAGATGTCGCCGGACGAGGAGGGACTCATCGCGCTGCTGACCGAGTACGTCCCCGACGTGTCGGAGGCCTCGGAGGCCGCGGAGCAGGCCGGAGGCACGGCGATTGAGTCGCCGCACGTGCGCATCGTGCAGATCGTCGAGGCGGTCCGGGCCAGCGGTCTGGAGCGCGTGGTGCCGGTGGTCGTGGGTCGCATCGCGGCGCTGGTGCAGCAGCTCAATCCCAGCGAGCGCCGGGCGGTCGTGTCCAAGGTGCTCGAGGGCGTGCTGGACATGGTCACGGCCGACCGCAGCGTGCGGGAGAGCGAGCGGGCCTTCTTGCTGGAGACCCTGGCCCCGGCGCTGGGTATCGAGCAGAAGACGGTGCTGGCGCTTCTGGCGCAGGCCGAGCGGCTGCTGACGCAGCGGCAGCTGTACTCGGAGTCGGTATTCGAGATCTATCTGGCGCTCAATGACGCCGACACCGACCTGCCCCCCATCACGACCGATGACGTGTCGGGCCTCAAGGGACTGCCGAGGAAGATGGCGGCGCTGATGGTCAAGCACCAGCTGCGTAGCCCTTATGCGCTGAGCTACGTCCTGACGACCGTCACGGGGCTATCGGGGCTCGACGTCTACGAGCACCATCTGATGAACCTCGAGGACCTGGTCGTCACCTATCGGGCGTTGCGCAGGCTTCGCGGAGTCACCGTTCGGATGAGCCAGATGGCCAAGAAGCTGGAGCGTCTGGACCGGGAAGGTCTCGACACCGACGCCGTGGGGCGGGTTCGCGGTCACGTGACGGCGGTGTTGGGCAAGATGGACCGGCTCGGGGACCAGGCGCGCCTGGTACTGACCCAGGAGATCGCGCCCCCGTTGGGAATCGACATGGCCGAGCTGCTGCGGACCGCGCAGGCGATCGAGGGCATCAACAGCGCGCTGCTGAGCAACCTGACCGGCGTCGACTCGGGCGTGCGGCGGTTCGGGCGCTGGAAGGACTACTGGGCGGCGACGACGAAGTAGTCGCTACTCTGCGGCCTGCGCGCTCAGGCGGAGCGTCCGGCCACACACCTTCGTGGCCCACGCGTCGCCCTTTTCGATGTCGATTCCGGCCTTCCGGGCGGCCTCTCCAAACGCCTTGACGGTGGCGAACCCGCTTGCCTTGGCGTAGGTCTTCGCCCGGTTTCGGTCCTTTTCCACCAGCGCGCAGGCCACCTCGCGATACATGCGCTTGAAGTCCCGCTTCTTCCCGCGCCCGCCGATAAGGCGAAGCAGCCGGTTGGAGGCCGTCAGCAGCGAGGTGTCCTCGGGTTCGTGGGTCTTGACCTCGCGCAGCAGGGTCTTGCCGGTCTCGTAGTCCCCCGCAACGCTCGCCAGCATGCCCTCGTACAGCGCAGCCTCGGCCTTGGCGGACGCATTGCGGGACTTCCGGGCCTTGGCGCAGCGCGCCTTCGCGTGCTCGGTGTGACCCCACATCACGTACAGGCGGCACAGGTTCACGTGCGCGTGGCCGTACCGCGGCACCAACGTCGCGGCCTCCAGGAAGTGCTTCTCGATGGTCCTGTATGCGGGCGAGTACGGCCGCGTGAACAGCCGCTTGAGCCCTCGCTTGTTCGCCTGCAGGGCCTTCTGCCCACGCGTCCGGCGGGCCATGTACTCCTCCAGGCGCTGCCGATGGGCCACGGCGAAGTCGTTGGCGCGCCCGTCGATGGTCGCACGGATGGCCAGGTCGCCGTCGTTCCAGGTGAGGACCTTCATCTTCCAGTCCTCCTCATGGCGGCTGTCAGCCGGGCGACCCATAAAGGCCGCGACCCTCTTGGGCAGGTCGCGCGCGGTGCGCTTGAGCTCCACCACGACCATGAACAACCGGCCGTGAAGGAACCGCCACTCGACCACCAGGTTGCGCCCCCGGTTGTCCACTTCGCCCACCTTCAGACGTACCCGGGTCGTGCTGGGCTCCAGGTCGTTGAACTCCGCCTTCTCCGCGCCGGGGTAGCGCGCCATGACGTCGGCAGGTTTCTGGCCCCACACGGCGTCGATGAACTCACTGCCCTCGCGGGTGCCCATCTTCATCAGATGCTTGAGGCCGTTGACGGTGCGCGGCAGGTCGGACCAGCGTTGAACCTTGCCCCGCGCAAGGCCCTCCGGGCCGCCGCCGTATCCGTCGCCTTTGCCGCCCGTCGCTCTGCCGCCCTTGCTCGCCCTGCTGACGGGCTGTGGGCCCCGGCATTCCTCGGCCTCGAACACCAACGAGCGCCGAGCCGCCTCCATGGGTGTCGCGAACGTCATGGTCTCGCACCGCGCCAGCGCGGCGGTGAGCTCGGCGTCCGTCCTGGTGGCGCAGGCCGCGTCGTCGTCCGGGCATTCACACCGTGCGTCCACCGCCGCTAGAAGCCTTGCCAACGCCTGCTCCTCGGGGGTACCCGCAGGGGGCGCGGTGGGGGGCTCGACGGTGGCCGGTGACGCGCTCGGCTTGGCCAGCTTGTCCTCACAGCCGATGAGGCGCTCGGCCGCTGCTCGGGCGCGGTTGGCGTCAGCCTTGCTGAGTTTGACGTTGGAGTGGCCACCGATGACCTTGTCCAGCTCGGCGCGGGTCGCCGAGAAGCACTTCAGGTCCGAGCAGTCACACGCGCGGGTCGCAAGCTTCTCGAGTTTGGCGATCAGCCCCGGCGTCCTCATGATGTCGCCCAGCGAGCTGACCGGGTTCGACTCCGCATTGGCCGTCAGGCCCCCCGAGGTGTTGGACGATGGCGTCGCGTCACTGCCGCTGGCGCCGGTCGCCGACCCCACCGGAGCGGGGGAGACGCCTGACTCACCGCCGCAAGCGGTGAACGCGAGCAGCGCCGTGAGGGCACCCATGGCCCGCAACACCGCAGACTTCATGGCAGGACCGACCGCTCGTCCGAAGGCAGGTCGCCGATGGTGCCTACGTCGCTTTCTTCCTCGTCGTCCGTGGTGAAGTTCGCGTCCAGGTGGGTCTGCAGCGCCCCGGCCTGGGCCCGCAGGAAGTTCTTGCTGTCGGCGAACTGGAAGAGCTTGCTCTCGGTGTAGGGCAGGTCGAAGGTCTTCTGGGTCTGGTAGAGCGAATGCATACCCAGGACCAGCATGAACGCCAGCACAAAGCCTCGTGCCCCGCCCAGCAGCGCACCGCCGAGGGCATCGCCGGTGGTGCGGTCGATGGAGGCGTCGCGCGCACTGGTCGTCAGCGTCTTGGTCCCTACGGCGCCCAGCCCCCAGAGCACCGCCAGGGAAATGAAGAACCAGTAGGTGGCGGCCTCCGCGGCCTGCAGCTCCGGCGAGGTGCCGAGGTGAAAGATGGCCATCTGCTTGCCCACCAGATAGGCGAGCACCGACGCGACCACCAGGATAACCAATCGGATGAGCTGGAACACGGACCCGGTGACGAACCCGAAGTAGCCCATCGAGAGGACCAGGAGCGCAGCGCCGATGTCGATGGCCACCGGCGGGCTACTTCTTCTTCTTGGGGGCGCTCTTGATGCCGGCCAGCAGCGCCACCTTGGTGTTGAGTTTCAGCGCCGCCTTGCCGGACTGCTTGCCCATCTTCATCTCGATGGCCAACGCCAGCTCGACCGATGAGGTGCCGTGGGCGCCGACCCGGTCGGGCATGATGGTCACCTTGGACTTGCCCTCGCCGTCTGCGCTGAGCAGCCGTGTCTCCATGTTGGGCGGAACCCCGGGGAGCTTCACCACCTGTGCGGGCGCCGACTGGCGGATGGTGATGGCCAGCGTGTGGGTGCCCTTACGGCCATCCCGCTCCAGGAGCGAGTAGACGTTCTCCTGATTGAGCGTGATGTCGTTGGAGACGACCTTGTGGGTCACCTTCCAGCGTGCGCCCTTACCCACCGGGTCCTTCGGCAGCGGCACGGTGGCCTGTCGGAACTGTTGGTCGAAGCTGGCCAAGAGCAGCGCCAGCTGACCCTTCTCGGACACGGCCTTGTTCGGGTCGCGCTTGTAGGAGACCAGCCGGCCGCGGCTGTCGAAGGTCGCCTTGCCGGTCACCTTCTTGAGCGGCGCCAGCTTGGCGTTGATGCCTTCGAGCGTCTTGGCCGGTACGTTGCCGAGGGCCTCGATCTTGGCCTCGCTGAGCGCGAACTTGCAGGTCGCGGTGCCCTTGCTGTCGACGGCCACCACGTTCAGGTCACTCTCGAACAGCACCTGCGGGACCGGCATCGAACGCCCGCTGAGCTTCATGTTGGACTCGACGCGCACCTTCCAGGTCGTCCGCGCGCCCTTCTTGTAGGTGTAGCGCAGCGGCGTCTTCTTGCCCCGACCGGCCTCGATGAGGGTCATGTCCGGGCCGACGGTGGCCTTCTTCTTGGCCTGGGCCGAACTGGGGACGGTCAGGAGCAGCGTGACGATACTCGCCGTCGCAAGCAGGGACCGAGACCTGAGGAATGCTGTCATCTACGCCTCCGCGCGTCGTTGGCCGACAGTGACGCCGCGCGGGCCAAGAGTAGCAGTCCCGTTTGGAAAGGGAAGAGCCTGGCTGGGAGCTACGGGCTCGTAATCAGAATCGTCTCGAACACCGCCATCTCGCCCTTCAGGATGAAGGTTCCGTCGCCCGGGTTCTGGAGCGTCTGGTTGGCCAGGGGCTTGGGCTCGTCCGGGTCGTTCCAGGAGGAAAGGCTGATCTGGTCGCTCTCGACGTAGTCTCGTGGAATCGTCACGACCACCTCCGCAGCCGGGTCGATGGGCTGGCCGTGGGGGCCCCACACGTAGCCGACCAGCGAGACACCGCCTACGCGCAGAGTGTCTCGGGTCACGGTAATGACCAGCGGTCCACCCAACGCGTCCGGCGCGAAGTTGAGCACCAGCTCACCGTCGAAGAAGGAGCACGAGCCGCTCTTATCGTCATAGTCGCATTGGTCTTCGGCCCGAAGAGACACGGGTACGTCGGGACCCGCGTCGGCGGCTCCGGAGTCACCGGCGGTCGTCTCCGAGCCGTTGGGCACGTCGTCGAAGCTGCTGCTGTCGCCAGCGTCGCCGGTGTCGATAGGCACACAGCCCAGGCCCAGCGTCACCGCGATGACCGCGCAGAGGATGATGTTCGAGATCCGAGTGCTCATGTCGTGATGCCTCGATGCCTTGGCCGTTTTCGTCCAGCGTTGCGGGCCCGCCGCAATGGTACGGCAACCCGCTTCCTGGTCAAAGCAAGCCATATGCCAAGCCTCGCACGCCCAGTTTTCATCACGACCTCGCCGGGTGAGGTTGAAAAACGAGGGGGCCGCCCTCTAGATTCGAACGCCTTGGACACCACGTACGCCTATCTGGTCGCCGACGCCGGCGAAGATGACACCGACCCCCAACTGTTGCTGGACCTTGAAGAGGAGGCCCGGCTGCTGGTGGCGCGGTACGCCGACCAGGCCCTGGACGCCTGCCCCAGCTGCGGGGCCGACGAGTGGGCCCGAGACGGCTACGCCGAACGCAAACACGGCAAGGTTCAGGTGTTTCGTTGCCGCAACTGCGGCAAGAAGCGCGTGGGCCACGGGGACACCCCCTTCAAGCATCCCCTGTTTCCACCCGAGGCGATGGTCCTCACAGTGCTCCTCAAGCGGCACGGCTGGACGCTGAAGCGGATCTCCGCGGCGCTGGCCATCGTCACCGCCGACGGTGCCCTGAACAGCCCCAACCGCCAGACGGTCGGACGCTGGATCAAGAAGCTGGATCCCGTGGTCACCGAGGCTCAGCAGCTGCACGCGCCGTCGGAGGCATCCGCGGAGTCGGACGCCGAGTCCGAGACTGTCGTCGCCGACGTTCAGGCACTGCCGACCGATGAACGCGACGTAGCCCCGATCGTCTCGGCGCCAACGTCGACGGTACCAGAGCCCGCAACGCCACCGGAGTTCGACGCGCCAGCCGTCATTGCCGAGCGCTTCGAGGTCCAGGGGCGACTGGGTGAGGTCAGCGGTCAGGCCCAGGGTGTCTATGTCGTCCATGACCGGTGGGGAGCGGACGGGGATGCTCCGCGCGTCGCGCTCAAGCTCCTGCCGGCCGAGGGCTCCTCGTCGGTCAGCCGCGAGTTTGGCCTTCGAGCTCGGCTTCAGCACCCCAACGTCGCCGCGGTTCACGACTACGGCGTCCTTCCCGACGGCCGGCACTGGTTCACTCAGGAGCTGGTCGAGGGCGACGATCTGTACGTGGCCGCCCGCGGTCGCGCCTTCGAGGAGCTGCTGGAGTGGATGGTCGGGGTGGTCCGAGGCTGCGCCTACCTGCACGGCCGGGGCATCGTTCATCGCGACCTGAAGCCCGACAACATCCTGGTGGACCGCTCGGGGGTCCCGCGCATCGTCGACTTCGGCATCTCGGTCACCTCCGAGGTAGACGAGGATCAGGGCTCGTCGGGCAGCCTCGCCTACCTTCCGCCAGAGGCGCTGGCGGGCGCTGCGCCCACACCATCGTTCGACTTGTATGCGGTCGGCCGCTCGTTTTATCACGTCGTCGCCCGGGAGCTGCCCCCAGAGGCGGCCCCCGACACCGCGCTTCCCAGGTTGTCCGCCCGGCGCAGCGACGTGCCCGCTTGGTTCGACGACATCATCGGGCAGCTCACGGCCTACCAGCCTGGCGACCGATTCCCCCACGCGCTGTCGGTCATCGACGCCATCGTCGAGCGTTCGGGACTGCGGTTCGCCCACGAGACGGAGCGGACCCTGGTGGGCCGCGTGCGCAGTACCGTCCTGGTGGAGCGACAGGATGCGTTGGCCGAGCTGGAGGCCGCCTTTGCGGCCGATTCCACGTGCGCCGGCATCCTCCTTCAGGCCCCGGCGGGGCTCGGCAAGTCGCGTTTGGTGGAGGCCTTCCGTCGGCGGCGCCAGATGGCGGGCGGTGAGGTGGTCGATGGCCGCCTGGCGACGGTGCTGCGGGCGGTGGTCGCACGTCTGGGCCAGGACCACCCGCTGGTGCTGCATCACAACGACGTCGTTCAGCGGCTCACCGGGGGCGACACCCACCGGCCCATGCTGACCCCGCGCGACGGCATCATGCGCGACCGCGAGGCGGTGCTGCAGCTCATCGCCGCGGGGCATCGCTCGTCGACCGTGCTGGTCGTGGATGATTTGGAGCACGTGGACGAGCCCACCGTCACGGTGCTGGATGCGCTGCTCGGCGGTGGACAACGCGATGCCGGCACCCCACGGGTACTGCTGGCGGTGCGCTCGCCGGTGTCGGGGCCGCACGCTACGGTGGTCCAGCGCTGGGCCGACAGCGGTCGGGTGCGGACCATCGAGCTGGAGCCTCTGAGCGCCGCCGGGGTTCAGACCGTGGTCAGCGATGCGCTGGACCAAAGCCCGGTCGCCGAGCGGTTGGCGCCCAGCATCTACCGCGCCAGCGAAGGTAACCCGCGGTTCGTCGAAGAGGTGCTCCGGGGCCTGCTGGACGCCGGAGCGGTGGACCGCGGCAGCGATGGCGTGTGGGCGGTGGCGTCCGACGACGACGAGCTCCCCGTCCCCGGCGAGCTGGTGGAGGTCTGTCGGCAGCGCTTTCATTCGCTGGAGGACCACGACCAGCGCCTCCTGGAGCTGATCGCCGTGGCCGACGCGGCCCTGCCCCGGGACACCGTGGAGCGGCTGGGCGAGACGCCCAAGGCGCTGGAGCGTTTGCTCGAGCGCGCGCTGGTTCGGGCGGTAACCACCGAAGAAGGCGCCGCTGACCGCGTCGTGGTGGCCCACGACGCGGTGCGTTCGGCGGTGTGCGACGAGCTGTCCCGCTTCGAGCTGCCGAGGTTGCGGGCGCGTGTGGCCCAGCAGCTGGAGGAGGACGGCTGCACCGACGCCGTCCTGCTGGCCAGCTTGTGGACCGCCGTCAATAAGCCGCGTCGCGCCCTTCGTTGGGTGAAGTTGGCGGCACGGCGTGCCCGCGAGCGGTTCGATGTCGAAGAGGCGCTGCGCTGGCTGACCGCGCTCGACGCCCTCTGCGATGACGCTGCGCTCTTGGAAGACCACCTGGTCGACGCCGAGCTCAAGGCCCAGACCCTGCGCGACCTGGTTCAGATGCTGCGGTTTCGGGGGCGCCACGACGAGCAGTCGGTGTGCCTGGACCGGCTCAGCCTGCTGGCGCAGACCGAAGGCACTCTGGAGCTGGCGCTGGAGGCGGCGGCGCTCAAAGCCCTGTTCTGGTTTGATAGGGGCCGCCACGACCTGGCCCGGCAGATGTGTCGAAGCCACGTCGAGCGCGCTCGAGGATTGTCCAACAAGCGGCCGCTCGTGCGCTTCTTGTGGGTCATGGCCATGGTCGAGTGCCGGACCGGGGGCCTCATCGAGGGCCTGAAGCTGAGCGATCAGTCGCTGCTGCTGCTCGGCGAGGACACCGACCCCGAGGCCCTGGAGCTGCGGGTCCAGAACCACATCAACCGGGGCAACGCGCTGGGCCAGCAGGGACAGCTGGAGGGCGCTCAGGCGGCCTTCGAGAAGGCCCTGAGCGTGTGTCACCAGCACGATCTGGTGAGCTCGGCGATCGTCTGCACGATGAACATCGGCATTTGCCTGGCCATGCAGGCCCGGTACGGGCGGGCCCTGGGCAATTTCGACCGGGCGCGGACCCAGGCCAAGCGGTTGGGCTGGCGCGAGCTCGGGAGCTCGCTCCAGGTGAACCAAGCCGAGGTGGAGCGCAACCTGGGGATGGCGGCGGTGGCGGCCGAGCGCCTGGCCGAGCTGGTCGCAGGCCTGACGCCGGACCGGAGCGATCCCATCGCTATCTCGGCGCTGTGTACGCGGGCGTCATGCCTGGCCACGCTGGGGGACCTCAAGACGGCCAGGGCGACCATCGAGCAGGCGGTGGATCGGGTGGCGACTCAGCCCGAGCATCCGCTGATGGCCCGAGCGCTGCTCACCGAGGCCGAGGTGAACCTGACCGAGGGCACGCGGGAGGCCCGGCGCCGGGCCACCAAGGCCCTCAAGCTGCTGGTCGACAGCGCCGCACCGCCCCACGACAAGGCGCTGGCCGCCGCGCGTCTGGCCCGCCTGGCCCTCGAGGATGGGGAACTGGAGCGCGCGCAGAAACTCCTCGGAGACGGTCAGAGCGCCGAGGACGGGCGTGCCCCGGAGGTCCGCGAAGGACTGGTCGAGCGGCTCTATGTCCGGGCCCGGGTGCTGCTTGCCGCGGGCGAGACGGAGCGGGCCCACGCGCTCGTGGAGCGTGCCGCCGACGAGCTGGAGCGACAAGCGGCGAGTCTCGAAGGCGAGGCTCTGGAGACCTTCCTTGGGCTACCCATCCACGCCGAAGTGGTGGCCGACGCGCGGCGGCTGCTGGGGCGGACCTTCGGCGGCGACGCCGGGCAGGTGAACTGGGAAAGCGAGCTCCTTCAGGAAGGAATGTTCGCGGTCCGCGAGCTGGCCCGCGCCGGTGGGCTGACGCCGGTGGTGGAGATCGCGTTGGATACCCTGCTGCGGCTCGGTGGCTTCGAGCGTGGCTGCGTCCTCACGCCGCAACAGGAGGGCTTCGTCCAGGTCGGCGCGCGGCGGGCCGGGCAAATGCCCGTGGAGCTGGGGACGTTTGGTCCCAGCGACGGGCTGCTGGAGGTCCTGCGGCGGACGCGGGAGCCAGTGACCGAGCACGACGCGGCGCCAGGGGCGTTGGCGGGTGCCGGCACGCGTGAGCCGTTCTGCCGGCTGGCGCTGCCGCTGGTGGCGGACCAGCGGCTCATCGGTGCGGCCTACCTCGACACGAAGACGCCCGTGGAGCCGCTGTCGCGGACCCGTCGCCTGGTGATCGAGACGCTGGCGGACCAGTTTGCGCTGCTGCTGCTGCATCATCTTCAGGTGGACGAAATCGAGCGGCTGCGACGCCGCGCCGAGGCAGATCTGACCCGAACCCAGGCTCGGCTGGCCGCCGAAAGCGCGCGGCGCGAACAGGCCGAGCGGGTGGTGGAGGTGCAGCGCCGCACCACGCGTTTGAAGTACCGCTACGACAAGATCATCCATCGCTCCGAGACGATGCGCGGCGTTCTTGGGCAGGTGGACCGACTGGTCGACCGCAAGCTGACGGTACTGGTCAACGGTGAGTCCGGTACCGGCAAGGAGCTCATCGCGCGTGCGCTGCACTACAACGGCCCGCGCGCCGATGGGCCCTTCGTGGCTATCAACTGCGGCGCTATCCCGCGAGACCTCATCGAGAGCGAGCTCTTCGGCCACGTTCGCGGCGCATTCACCGGGGCTCACAAGGACCGCAGCGGTCACTTCGAGCTGGCCCATACCGGCACCCTGTTTCTCGACGAGATCGGGGAGGTGAGCCCGGACGTGCAGGTGCGTCTGCTGCGCGTCCTGGAGACCAGCGAGGTGACCCCCGTGGGCAGCTCCCGCCGGGTCAAGGTCGACGTGCGCATCGTCACCGCGACCAACCGGGACCTCCTTGTCGAGGTGCGCGAGGGGCGCTTTCGGGAGGACCTCTACTACCGGCTCAACACCGTGCAGGTGAAACTGCCCGCGCTTCGCGATCGGCCCGAGGACCTCCCCCTGCTGGTGGAGCACTTCGCGCGCCTCGTGGCGGCGGATCGGGGCGAGTCACCGGTACGATTCCCCGCCGGCATCATGCGCCGGCTGGCCGAGCATCGCTGGCCGGGGAATGTCCGGGAGCTGCGGAACGTGGTCGAGTACGGTGCCCTCTTTGCCGAGGGCGGAGTCGTCCCGGAGGACCTGGTGCTGCCATTCTGATGCGATGCCTGTTGACCGTGGGGTGCCTGCTGCTGGGCGTGGCGGCGTGTGGTGAGGGTGCCAGCGCGCCATCGAACGGGGGCAAGGCGTCCCCGCCGCCGGCCAGGTCCGCCAAGCGCATCGCTGACGCTGCGGCGTCCCCTGGGAAGCGCGAGGCGACGGGTGACGTCGTTGCACCTGCCAAGGCGCCGTCGACGGCTGCTGCCAAGGAGCCTCCTGGGGTGAGGGTGCAGCGCGGGATCGTCGGTTGGATCAGCGGCGACGATGCAGGGGCTGGCTGGCGATCGTCGACGCTGACCCGAGGCACGCTGGGAGCGTGCGACGTCGATTCGGTGGGGGTCGAGCGGCGCTTCGAGTCGGCGACCGACGTGGTCATCGAGGCCATCGTCGGGTTCGAGTCCCCGACCGAGCGCGGGCGGGTGCTGGTCTGGGCAACCCTCGACGGCCAGGGACGGGCAACCGGGCTCCATGCAGTGGGCGACATGGTTTGGGCCGCAAGGTGCCGAAAGGCTTGCGCTCGGGGGGGCGACGATTGCCCTGCGCCGAGGCTGAGTCCCGTCCCCCAAGCCCCGTCCCAGGAGACGATCGTCCCCGGGGCCGCGAGTCGCGCAGCCGAATTGACGAAGGCCTACGCCGCGATCCTGGCGCTCGACAGCACAACGGGTGGGTTCGGTACCCTCATCGCCCCCGAAGTGATGCTCGAGGACGCGACGTCGGGTCGTTCCCGTCGCGGTGTCGAGGGCTTTGTGGACGCGTTGAGGGCGGTGGAGCGTCGCTTCTCCAAGGCCAGGTCGGTGGCCGGCCTGCAGATGGCGGTGTTCGGCGACCATCTGGTGGCCCGGTTCACCTTCGTCGGCACCGACGCAGCCGGCAAGGTCTCGAGGCTTCAGGCGATGGATGTGACTCGATTCGACCGGCGCGGTAGACTGGAAGCCTCGAGGGGGTATGCGTTGGTGTTGTCGCCCTGACGCTCAAGTTTTGCTTCGATCTGTCCGATAGCGTACCAAGTGGCTATGAGGGCCCGATTCAGGAGACTCGATTGAATCGCGACGTGATGTGTTTGAAGCGATGGATGGGGGTAGCCACGCTGCTCGCCGCCCTCACCGGGCTCAGCGCCTGCCCCGACGACCCCGTCTCCCCGACGGATACGGGCGGCGACATCGGAGCCGATACCGACGTGACGGGTGATGGCGTCGGCGATGGAGGCGACGTCCCCGTGGGTGACGCTGACGCTGCTGTCGGTGACGCTGACGGCGCCGGGCCTGACGATGGGAGCACAGGCGACGACGGTACCGTCGGCGACGCGGACGCCACCGATGCCGACGGCGGACCCAACGACGCCGACGCTGGGGACGTCATCCCCGACGTCTGGCCTCCGGTGAACCCCAGCTGCCTGGTAGACACTGACTGTGAAGCCTACCTCGTGGCCTCCCCGTTCGATGACGAGTGCCTGTCGTACAGCTGCGACGTGGTTTCCGAGACCTGCGTCTTCAACGAGAGCGCCCTGGACGGTGCGGTGTGCGGCGCCGACGACCCTTGCATCCAGCAAGCCACCTGCAGTGCCGGGTTTTGCGATGTGACCGTGCCGACGTGTGACGACGGCGACCCGTGCACCCAGGACGACTGCGACGCCAGCGGGGCCTGCTCGACCACCCAGCTGGGCGACGGTGACGCGTGCGATGACGACGTGGCGTGTACCGAGAACGATGTCTGCGACGCGGTGGGCTCGTGCGCGGGCACGCCGACCGCCGAATGCGAGTGCCAGACCGCCGACGATTGCTCCGATCTGCCCATCGATGCCTGCAACGGCAGCTGGATCTGTGGCGCCGACTACACCTGCACGCCCGACCCGTCCAACGCCATCATCTGCGATACGACAGGCGACAGTCCCTGTGAGGCCACCGTATGCAACCCGGCCACCGCGGCTTGCGAGACCAACAACCTGAGCAACGGAGTGGTCTGCGATACCGGGGACGCCTGCGTGCCCAACGCCGTCTGCGAGGACGGCGCCTGCACCGGCCCGCCGCTGGTATGCGACGACGGCAATCCTTGCACCACCGACGCCTGTGATTCCCAGGCCGGGGGCTGCGTCTTCACCAACGACGACAACCTCACCTGCGATGACGGGGACCCGTGCACCACCGGCGACAGCTGCTCTGACGGTAGCTGCGTGGCGCCTGGGACGCTGGATTGCGATGACGGTAACGACTGCACCACCGACCAGTGCGAGACCGGGTCGGGCGGTTGCGTGTACGGCGACCTGACGCAGATCCCGTGCGAGGACGGGGATCTTTGCACCGTTGGTGACACCTGCGAGGACGGCTCCTGTTCCACTGGACCCAGCACCATCCAGTGCAACGACGCCGAGGACTGCACCGACGACACCTGCAACTCGACCAACGGCGAGTGCGAGTTCACGCCCAACAACGATCCTTGTAGCGACGGTAGCGCCTGCACCGCCAATGACGCCTGCCAGGGGGGCGTGTGCACGGGCGACCAGCCCGACTGCGACGACGGCAACCCCTGCACTCTGGACACGTGTCAGGACCAGGATGGCTCGGCGGTCTGCATCAACCAGCCACTCACGCTGGACGCCTGCGACGATGGCGACCCCTGCACGTCGGCCGACTTCTGCTTCGACGGTACCTGTGTCGGTGGCGACCCGGACCCGCTGTGTGCGGGGTGCCAAACCGACACCGACTGCGACACCTTCCAGCCGACCAATCAGTGCGTCGGCAACTTCGTCTGCAACCAGACTACCTTCCAGTGCGAGCCCGAGGCGGGCACCGAGGTGACCTGTGCGGCGATGGAGACGGCGTGTACGGAGAACCAGTGCGACCCGACCGACGGCCAGTGCAAGATGCTGCCGAAGACGGAGGGGACGACCTGCGACGACAATGACCCCTGTACCGAGAGCGACATCTGCTCGGATCTCGGCACCTGCAATGGCTCGCCCAAGCCATGCTCGGACGGTGACGACTGCACCACCGACGAGTGCGATGCCGGCGGCAACTGCGTGAACAACGCCTTGTCGGGGAGCTCGACCTACTACGACGAGACCTTCGACGCCGGCCTCCCGAATGGCTGGACCGTGTCCAGCGACAGCAGCGACGTGGTCTGGGCGGCGACCAGCGACGAAAACGCCGGCGGCGGCGCGGGACAGGCCATGCGGGCGACCGGACCGGGGCTGAGCTACGACTTCGGCGAGGTGGAGGCTCAGCTGTCACTGCCGCCCACCCTGCTGCAGGGCAACTCGGTGCGGCTGCGGTTCCAGGTCAAAGCCGACTTCGCCGAGGAGACCGGCGAGTTCAACAAGTGCTTTGACGACAAGGACTACCTGCAGGTGAGGGTCTACACGTCGCCGACGGCGTGGCAGCCCGTCTACTGCCTGTCCAACGACACCGGTGGGCAGTTCGTGGAGGTCGAGACCAACATCAACCCGGTCTCCACCGACGTCACCATCGTGTTCGTGTTCCACAGCAACGCGACCATCAACGACGCCGCCGGGGTGGTGGTGGACAACATCCAGGTCACGAGCACGGCGACCTGCTCCACCGGTGTGGGCTGCATCCCGGGAGTCTGCTCGGCCGGCAGCTGCCAGGCGCTTCCCCACGAGTGCGACGACAACGACCCGTGTACGAGCGATGACTGCAATGCCCAGACCGGCGTGTGCGAGTACACTCCGATCCCCGGCTGCGAGTGCGCCATCGACACGGACTGCGGCTTCAGCTTCAACCCCTGCATCGACATCCAGTGCAACGCCGGGACGTGTGAAGAGGTGGAGCTGAGCGGGGCCTGCGACGACGGCAGCGACTGCTCGCAGAACGACGCCTGCGTGGCGGGTGAGTGCGTGGGCGACGCCATCGACTGCAGCGATGGGGACCCCTGCACCCTCGACGAGTGCGACCCGTTCCTGGCGCCCGGCAACGTGTGCTTCAACACGCCGGCGACCCTGCCCTGCGACGACGGGGACCTCTGCACGTTCAACGATACCTGTGACCTGGCGGGAGGGTGCGCCGGAACGGTCATCGACTGCGGCGACGGTAGCTGCCTGAACGCCACCTGCAACGGCAGCACCGGCCAATGCGAGTTCAGCGGGATCAAGAACGAAGGGTCCGTCCTGTGGCTCGAGAACTTTGAGGACGAAGTCCCCGGTGCACTGCCCGATGGCTGGGAGATCGAGCCCGGTGAATTCCTGTGGACGGTCGGGTTTGGCACGACCCAGTCGGCACCCTTCGCGATGGTCATCGAAGGTCCGAACCAGGCGCCTGCAGTGAACACGGCGGGCACCACGACGGTTGAGCTCGAGCCGCTGACGGTCCCCACCGATGGGGCCTATCTGAGCTACTACCTGTACCTGTCCCGGTCACCTGCGTACCAAGCCAGCACCGATGTCGCCAACGATGTGCTGCGGGTCTCCGTGGACGGGCAGCTGGCCGACATCCAGAACACGCATAATCCGAGCTTTGTGGAGGTCATCCTCGACCTGCCGGCAGCGACGTACGGCGGCTCGGACGTGTCCATCGTCTTCGAGTGGGCCAACGGCCAGGACTCGGTGGGTGAGGTGGTCATCGACACGATGTCGCTGCGAGCGCTGGCGCCGTGCGACGACGGGGACGCGTGCACGACGGATGACTCGTGCAGCGTCGGCGTCTGCGGTGGCGACCCGATTCCGGGGTGCACGCCGTAGCGGTGGAGTGAGTCGCGGGCCGGGGAATCGTGCCCGTGCCCGTGCCCGTGCCCGTGCCCGAAAAGCCTACGGGCACAGCGGAGCCTGGTCCTCCGACGCGAACGTCGTGAGAAACAACACAACCCTGCGGTGGGCGTCTTCGAAAGGGGGCTGCCGTGCGAGCCCGAGTACTCGGCGCTGTCCGGCCATCAATCGGGCACGGGCACGGGCACGGGCACGGGCACGGGCACGGGGTTGTGGCGGGGACTAGCCCTTTACCGGCGTGATCCAGCCGCCGCGGCCCTTCAGGTCCTCGAGCTCGTGCTTGCCGGCCCCGACCAGACGGGCGACATCCGCCAGGTATCGGTTCTCGTTGGCGTCCAGCACGTTGTCGACCTCGGTCACCTCGGCGATGAGGCGGAACAACAGCTCACGCTTGGGGCGGTCCTCAGGCTTCCAGATCTGCAGCTGCTCACAGGTCGCCGACAGATCAAAGTTCTCGGGCGGGCCCTTGCGAACCCGCTCCACCAGGGCATCGTCCAGTCCGGAGCCGACCGCCTTGCCCAGAGCCCGCTCAATGGCTTCGGCCTCCGGGGCATCCTTGCTGCCGTCGGCGAAGGCGGCGCCATTGAGAATGTCGGCGACGAGTTCGAGCTGCTCGGCGGAAAACATACGACGGCCTCCTGGGGTGATGGACGTGTGAGCTGCCCTAGCTTGCCATCTCCAGGCAGTCGGCGCAGCTCCACGGCGGGAACTTCCACCGGGCCGCGACATAGTCCACGAAGCTTCGCACCTTGGGCGACAGGTGCCGCCGGTGGGGGAAGATGACATACGTCCCCATCGTGGAAGGACGGTAGTTGTCCATGATGGTCACCAGCCGACCGTCCCGAATGAACTCGGCCGCCAGGAAGTCAGGCACCATCGCGATGCCCTGGCCGCGCACACATGCCTGCATGATCGTGTCGCCGCTGTTGGACCGAATCGGCCCGCTGACGTGGACCGTCTGGGCGGTCTCGCCATTGCCCAGGCTCCAGACACCAGGCATGGCCGACTCGGTGTAGATGAGGCACTGGTGATCCCGAAGGTCACGCGGTGTCTCGGGGGTGCCATGCTTGGCCAGATAGTCAGGACTGGCGCAGATATAGACGTCGACCTCCGACACCTTCCGCGCGACCATGCTCGAGTCCGACAGTTGTCCAATACGGATCGCCAGGTCGAACTCGTCGGCCAGGAGGTCCACGCGGGCGTCACTGTGCTGCACGTCGACGTCGATCTCCGGGAAGTCCGCCGTGAAGTCGGCCACCAGCGGAGCCACGAAGCGCACCCCGAAGGACATGGGCACCGCCATGCGCAAGGTACCTCGTGGGCTGGTGGACAGCTCGGTGATGACCTGCTCGGCCTCACTGAGCTCGTCCAGCACCCGGGCGCAGCGGTCGTAGAACAACCGGCCGGCCTCGGTGAGGGTCAGGCGACGGGTGGTGCGTTGAAGAAGGCGTGCGCCGAGGCGGTCTTCCAGCTGGCTTACCCGCTTACTGGTGTGCGACTTGGACACACCGAGCGCGCGAGCGGCTGCCGAGAAGCTGCCGGCGTCTACGACCTTGACGAAGATTTCGATTGCTGAGAGGTCCATGGTGTCCCCATTTGTTTACCACAGGAAACGATGCGCATCGCCCTCGCCAGTTTCGAAAATTTGTACGATTGGGAAGTCGACGACCGCCCACTCGAGGCAGCGCTTCGCACTTCAGGCGCTGAACTGGCGGTCGAGGCGTGGGATGATCCTGCCGTGGATTGGTCGGTCTTCGACGCCTGCCTGATCCGTACGACGTGGGACTACCATCAGCGCGCAGCCGAGTTCCTTCGATGGACCGAAGGCCCTCACCAACGCCTCTTCAACCCCGCTGCCGTCGTCCGTTGGAACACCGACAAGCGCTACCTGCGAGCCCTCGAAGGCCAGGGCGTGGCCTGCATTCCGACGGTCTGGATCGAGCCCGGCGTCGACGTGGATGCCGCCTTGGCGACCGCGAGCGAGTGGGGCCGGGCGTTCCTCAAGCCGGTGGTGGGCGCGAACGCCTCGCAGACCTTGCGCTTCGACCCCTCCGACCCGGCCCAGGTCGAGCAGGCGGCCGACCATACGCGCGCGCTGGCGTCGTCCGGTGGCGGCATGCTGCAGCAGTATCTCGATTCGGTGGAGACGGTCGGGGAGGTGTCGGCGATCTTCGTCGACGGGGTGTTTGGCCATGGCGTCCGCAAGATCCCGGTCCCGGGAGACTACCGGGTCCAGGATGACCACGGCGCCTCGGATGGCCCCTGGCGGCCGTCACCCCAGGAAAAGGATCAGACCCGCGCTGCCGTGGAGGCCGCTGCAGCCGTCCTGGGCCCCGAGGTCCTGACAAACAAGCCGCTCCTCTACGCGCGCGCAGATTTCCTGACGGACCCCGAAGGAAACCTGGTCCTGACCGAGCTCGAGCTCATCGAGCCGTCGCTGTTCTTCCGCCACGGCGAGGCCACAGCGACCGCGCTGGCCGAGGCTTTGCTGCGCCGCTGCAGATAGCACTGTCGGGGGACACGGTAGCGCGTCACTTGGCGGGCAACGAGCCAACAAGTCGGTCAGCATTGGCACGTTGAACTTGCAGGCGCCAGGTCGGCCAGGGGCCTCCCTAATGCGGCGGCCCGGCTAGTCAGCGATGCATGACCACATGCCCGTGGCCTCGTTGTTGAAGCAGTAGCAGCTCAGTCCCTGGCAAGACGGGTCGGTGCTGCAGGCGTGCTCCTCGGGCGGGTTGCCGTCGCCAGGTTCCTCATCGTCGGCCAGGCCGTCGCAGTCGGTGTCCAGACCGTCGCAGTTCTCGCCCGGCGTCGGAGTCACCTCGCCCTCACACGGTCCCCAGTCGCCGATGGTGCTGTCGCACGTCTCGATGCCCGACGCGCAGGTGCCCACGCCAAGGGTCAGCGGTGGTCCGGTGTAGCAGGTCTGGGTCAGCTTGAGGCTGGAGTCGCCCGGGTCCTCGTCCACAAAGGTGTCGCATTCGTTGTCGACGCCGTCACACACCTCGACCGCGTCGGGGTTGATGAGGGGATCGTCGTCGTTGCAGTCCAGGTCGTTGGTGTTGTCCCACTCACCCTCGGGGAAACACAGGCAGCGCGCAGGCCCGGTGCCGTAGGTGTCGTTGTCGACGTCCTGGTAGTAGACGTCGCAATCCAGCGCGTTCTCCTCGTCGGTGACGCCGTCACAGTCGTTGTCCAGCGTGTCGCACGCCTCGTCCTCGGGCTGCTGCTCACCCTGACAGATGGGGTCGAAGCCCGCGACGCCCAGACAGGTGGTGGTGCCGCCGGTGCAGATGCCAACGTCCTCGGTGCCCTCGGGGCCCCCGTAGCAGTCGAGCACCCACGGTGTCGTGCCGGTCTCGGGGTTTTCGTCCACCACCGTGTCGCAGTCCTGGTCGACGCCGTCGCAGATCTCCACGGAGCCCGGGTAGACGTCGTCGCGGGTGTCGTCGCAGTCGTCGTTGGTCAGGCTGGTGAAGTCGCCAACGGGCGCGCACAGACACTGACCCGGGCCGGTGCCATAGCCGTCGTTGTCGGTGTCCTCGTAGTACTGGACGCAGCCATCGGCGTCGGGCTCGTCGTACAGGCCATCGCAGTCATCGTCGACGCCGTTGCAGGTCTCGACGGCCAGCGGCTCGTCGTTTGCACACTCGGTCCCAGTGCCGTCGGCCGTGCAGACCTTGGTACCCCGCAGACACAGGTCGGCGTCGGGGCCGTCGCAGGGGAAGCCGACGTCGAAGCCTTCGTCGGTCTTGCCGTCGCAGTCGTCGTCAACGCCGTTGCAGGTCTCGATGTTGTCCCCGGTGTTGTCGTTGCAGATGACGCCCAGGGTCGTGGGCTCGCACTCGAGCACACCCTCGGCGCACAGGTCGGCGTCGTTACCGTCGCACGCGGCGCCCACGTTGAAGCCGTCGTCGAGGACGCCATCGCAGTCGTTGTCGATGCCGTCGCAGGTCTCCACCAGGGACACCGTCTCGTTGACGCATTCAGCGGTGCCGTCGGCCGCACAGCTCCAGGTGCCGTTGGCGCACAGGTCGTCGTCGCTGCCGTCGCAGGGCTGGCCGATCGGGTAGGCCTCGTCGATGGCGCCGTCGCAGTCGTTGTCGACCCCGTCGCAGGTCTCGGTGGTGGGCGTGCCGGGCAGCGCCGAGCAGGTGGTTCCGCTGCCGTCACCGTTGCAGACCACGGTCCCGGCGGTCGCGCAGGCGCCGACCCCCGAGGAGGTGCAGGTGTCGCCCACGGTGAAGCCCTCGTCGGTCAGCCCATCGCAGTCGTTGTCGACGCCATCGCACAGCTCGGGGATGGAAGGCAGCAGGCACTCGCTATAGCCGCCGTTCACGCAGACCTGGACGCTCGGGTACTCGATGCCGTTGCACGAAACGGTGCAATAGACGTCCGGCACGTCGTCGTCGACGACCCCGTTGCAGTCGTTGTCGATGCCGTCGCACTCCTCACCGATCAGCTCCAGTAGGATGTCGATCATCGCATCGGTCATCTCGCCCTCGTTGGAGGCCGAGTAGTAGGCGGTGCCAATGTCGTTGGCATGGCCGCCGTTGATGGCTGCGGCTTCCAGGACATCGGGGTCCACGCCGCTACCGAAGCCGATGACGAAGGTCTCGACGCCAGCGTTGTAGAGGTTGAGCACCTCGTCGGCGGCGGTGGTCTTGCCGCAGGTCTCCGCACCGTCGGTGATCAGCAGCACGTAGTTGTCGGTCTGGGTGTTGAGGGTCGGGTGGCCGGACGCGTAGATCTCTCCAGCCCGAATCAGGGCGTCTGACATGGGGGTGCCACCTGGCGGCGTCAGGCTGTTGAGGTGGCTGACCAGGTCCGTTCTCGAGGTGCCGAACCAGAACTCTGGAGAGCGCGCCACGGTCGGCGTCTCGGCCGGATCCCACAACGCATCACCGGAGTCCGGCATGGCGTTGACGCCACAAACGCCGTCGGTCTCCGACGGGAACAGCAGCAGTCCGGTGTTCATCAGCGGCTCGAACTGCGCCATCGCTGCGTCGATGCCATCGACGGCGGACTGCCACTTGCTCTGTCCCGTCCCATCCCCCCCCTGCATCGAGCCGGAGTAGTCGAGCACAAGCAGGATGTTCTGCTTGGCGTCACAGCCGGACACGCAGGTGTTCAGCGTCCGACACGCCTGCTCTTCGCCACAGAAGTCGACCGTGCACGCATCCCCATCGTCGCAGTCGTTGGAGGTGTAGCAGCAGGCCGCGGCGACCTGGAGGTTGTCGATGTAGACGCCCTCGTAGTCGTTGTAGAGCTCGTCGAACGTGTCGAACGTAAAGCGGAACTGGACCGTCTGACCGGCATAGGCGTTGAGCGATACGACCTGCTCCTCGAAGCCGGAGGTCCACCACGCGTAGAGCCAGACGAAGTCCCATCCGTCGCCGTCGTTGATCTCAAGGTACACCACGTCGTACCCCCACTCGACGTTGGCCCAGAGATCGAAGGTCAGGTCCGATACGGTGTTGGGCACGTCGATGAATCCGGAGGTGGCGCTGCCGCCGACACGCTCGGAGAAGTTATAGGTGCGGTCATCGCACAGGAAATCGCTGGGATCGCAGTTGTTGACCTTGCCGTAGTAGAGCGACCGGTTCCCATCGGCGACGCGGTAGTTGTCGACCTGCCATTGGGCGCCCGTTGCCGCGCCGTGGTCCACGGTGAAGGTCCAGCCATGGACACCCTCGAAACTCTCTTCGATGGCGTTTTCGTTGACCCCGGTCTGGGTCTTGCTGACGTCACAGACGCCACAGGGCGCTGAGGTTGCCGGCTGGCCGTCGGCGACGCACTCCCCGTTGTGCAGGCAGTAGCTGGCGTCGATGGCGGTGACGATGCTTCCGCCCGAGCAGGTCTGGTTGGTGCAGAACAGGCCATCGTCGGGGACGTTGGTGTCGTCGATGACGTTCTGCGTGGCCCCGTCCACGCAGCGCAGGTCGGTGCAGGGGTTGCCGTCATCGAGGGTGCCGTTGGGTTGGCCCGAGTTGTCGTTGACGTTGCCACACCCGGTGGCCGGGAACAGCGATGGGTCGCAGATGTCCTGGGTGCAGCCGTTGGCGTCGTCGCACAGGGTGTTGTTGGGGATGTTCTGGGCGGTTCCAGCGTTGCAGAAGCTGGCGGTGCAGGCGTAGCCGTCGTCGTAGTTCTCGTCGGTCTCGCCGTCGCAGTCCTCGTCGAGGTTGTTGCAGGTGTTCTCCTCGAACGCCATGTAGACGACGCAGTCGCAGTCGGCGCACACCGACCCGCCACAATCGACCTCGGTCTCGTCGCCGTTGCGGATCCCGTCCGAACAGGTGGGCGCCTGACAGGTGCTGCTGCAGACCTGGCTGAGGCAGTCGCTATCCACCGAGCAGTCGTCGCCGGTGTCGCAGGGCAGGCAGTTGCCGCCACAGTCGACGTCTGTCTCCTGCCCGTTGAGGCTGCCGTCGCTGCAGGTGGCCAGGAACTCCGCGAAGAACCGGATGTAGCGGCCGTCCGGGATGCTGACGTTGCTCCACGTCACCGAGTTGTCGCTGCTGTTGACGCTGCTGGCGGTGATGGCCGTGGCGCCGGCGAAGTTGTTGCTGGTGTCGTGCAGCAGCGTGAACTGGTTCGTCGCGTAGCCGCCGACCGGGAAGGGCATGTTGATGGTCAGGTCGATGGCGCCCACGTGGCCGCCCGAGCCGCGGCTGTTGAAGTAGTACGTCGCCTCCGAGGCTCGGTCGTAGCCGGAGATGGGCGAGGCATCGAGCCAGGCATCGGTGGAGGCGTTGGAACCGATGAGACCGTATTGGTTGTTGTCGAGTGTCCCGTCGCTGACGCTGATGGTCAGCCACTCGGCGAACCACGACGAGGTCTCGATCTGGTTGAGGCCCTGAAGGTCCTGCTTGCCGATGCCGACGACGAAGGCGTCGAAGCCACCCTGGCCGTTCCACAGGTCCGTACCGTCCGCGCCGACCAGGTTGCCGCTGGCGATCGGAATGCCGTACTTCACCGACAGGTAGGTCTCGATGGCGTTGCGGTCGGTGGTGCCCACCTCCGTGGGGCAGACGATGACCTCGGCGACGTGGCCATAGTAGCGCCCAGAGGGGCTGCCGGAGCTGAAGTAGTCGGCGATGGTGATGCCGGTCGTCTGCCAGCTGCCGTCACCGGGGATGGTCCGAGAGTCGGTGGTGACGCCATCGATGTGGTAGCTGCCGGTCATCGACCCACCGCCCTCGTCGGTGGTGGTGAAGCCGTAAACGTACGGGCGGCTGTTCTCGGGCACGACATCGTCGTAGAAGCTTTCGCTGTTGTATCGGAAGCGGCGGTCGTTGCCGAAGTTGAACGCCGAGTAGCCCGCGGTGCTGTCCGTGTCGCCATCCATGACCGGGATGCCGCCGCCGGTGATCCAGCGCCGGTCGACCCAGAACAGGGCGTGGCCGCCGGTGGGGCGGAAGGTCTTGTTGACCATACCGTCACGCGACGTCGGGTACGCGTTGAGCGCGGGGTGGCCGTTGAAGTAGGTCGGCGGGGTCGCCGTGTCGAAGCGGGGCGGCCGGGTCACGTCGATGGCCGACAGGTCGTAGTCGCTTCCGATGGAGTCCCAGAACGTGATTGACCCGTCCGCGCCCGGAATCCAGTCCGCCCGGACCCAGAAGGCGTCCGCCGGGTCCACGCCGGCACCGCAGATGTTGTACTTCTGGCAGTTCTCGTCGCAGCCGTCGTAGGGGGTGGTGTTGCCGTCGTCACACTGCTCGCCGACCTCGACGGCGCCGTTGCCGCACACGCACGAGCCACAGTCGCCGGGGCATGTGGTGCAGACCTCGCTGCCGTTGCATGCGCCGTCGCCGCAGGTGCCGGCCGTGACCGTGACCTCCAGGTCGGCCGTGTCGCACAGCGCCGGGACCTTATCGTCGCAGACCTGGTAGGTGATCGTGACGACGCCGGTGTAGTTGTTGGGGGGCGTGAAGGTGATGGTGCCCCCGACCGGGTCGAACGTGGCGCTGCCGACCGCTGGCCCGGCGGTGATGCTGTCGAGCATGAGGTTGTCGCCCGCGTTGGGGTCGGTGTCGTTGGCGACCACGTCGACCGTCAAGGAGGCGGCCTGTGGGGTGGATGCCGTATCTTCGACCGCGATCGGAGCCTGGTTCGGGGAGCTGTCGATGGTGATGGTGACGGTGCCCGTAGAACAGGCGCCGTTGGCGTCACAGACCTCGTATGTGAACGTCGTCTGGCCCGTGGCCGCTCCCGGCGCGGTGTACTGGAACTGGGCTCCGCCGAGATGCACCACAGAGCCGAACCCAGGCGCGGTATCGGTATCCCACGTCAGCGCGTCGCCTTCGGGGTCGGTGTCGTTGCCCGACACCGTGATGGTGACGCTCGAGCCCGGCTGCACCGTAGCCCCCTCGGGGCCTGCGAAGGGCGCTCCGTTGACGCTGATGGAGGCTGTGGCCTTGATGGCGCTGCATTCCCCAGAGGTGTCACAGGCCTCGTACTGGAAGCTATCGCTGCCAAAGAACCCGGGGTCCGGGGTGTAGAGCACCTGACCGGAGGGCTGGACCGTCACCGAGCCGTTGGTGGGCGGGATGGTGATCGTGGGCGTCATGGTGTCGCCCTGCCCGTCGACGTCATTGGCCAGCACATCGAGCAGCTGAGGGGTGTCCTGATTGACCTCGAAACTGTCGTCGTTGGCGGTTGGCGCCGTGTTGATGTCGAGGGTCACCGACACGATGCCGACGTCGCAGCAGTCGTAGTCGCTGCACACCTCGTAGGCCAGCGTGTCATTGCCGGTGGTGGCGCTCGGGATATAGAGGATCGCGTCGCTGGGGTTGTCGACGAAGTAGAAGCCATTGGGCGACGGCGACGTAAGGGGCTCCGCCTCGGTGCCGTCGATGATGGTGTACTCGCCGGTCAACGGAATCGCCGTCGTGCCGCTGTTGCTGACCGTGAACGCGAAGTCGTTGGCCGTCGGGACGTCGTTGTGGGCCGCCAGCAGGAGGTGCTGGCCGTGGTCGAGGGTCACGTCGAAGATGTGGGTACCCGCGCCGGTGGCCGCCGGCGCGATCGGGGTGGCGCCCGAGGAGAAGTCGCCATCGTCATCGACGTAAAGCAGGACGTTGCCGGTGTCGAACACCAGATCGCCCAGGTCGGCCGTCCGGAAGGTCAGCCGCGCCGGGACGTTGGAGGCGCCGCCCGTGCCCACGCGGTAGAGCCGCTCGAGTACTTTCTGGTTGCACAACCCGCTGGCGATATCGGTGGTGGTCTTGGAGGCGCCGTTGTGTCCGATCACCACGTACCCGCCGTCGGGGAGCGCGTCCGCGGTGATGGTCAGGAAGTCGGCGTCGTCGTAGGCGGTGGCCTGCTGCTGGTCGAGTTGCTGACAGTCGTTCCGTGCGACGCCGATGATCCCGCTGGGGTGAGTGTCGAACCCATACAGCGCCGTGTTGTCGGGCGCCCTGTAGCTGTCGTAGGGCATGACCATCGAGAACTTGAGCGCCAGGTATGTCTGGACGATCTCTCGTTGCTGCTCGCTCAGGGCGTGCCTGAACAGGATCACGTCGGACATGGGACCGCCGAAAACGCCGTCGCCATCGGCGTTGTTGCCGATGTAGAGACCGTCGTTGGCCGACCAGCGATAGCCACCAGGGACGGTCTCGCTGCTGCCGGCGCTCATCACGCCGTCGACGAAGAGTTCGGTCAGGGCGTCGGTCCCACCGGTCACCGAGGTCCGAGCGATATAAACGCCCGGCACGTCGGGCTTGATGCCGATGGTCTCGGTCCCGTAACTCAGCGTGGTCCCGTCGAGTGTGAGGGCTCGGTCAGGTGGGCTGCCGCCGCTGGCCACGAGGGTGCGCCCGGACAGCAGCGGGATGGTTGGTGACGTCGTCACGAAGAGGGTGTGGCTGTCAAAGGTGCCGCTGAAGTCGCTGTTGCCGAGCGCGTCGGTGCCATCGAACTCGAGCACGTTGTTGCCGTTGCCCAGGCCCAGCACGATGCCGGGGGACGTGAGCCCGAACGGGGTCAGCAGGTCGTGGGGACCGCCCACATCGTTCCAACCGAAGGCTTCGAGGCCCGACAGATCCTCGGCTCGCGCCCAGAACGCGTGCTGAACCGTGTCGCCGCACAGCAGCTCCGCCTCTCGTACGCAGCTGTCGTCGCAGCCGTCGCCGTTATCGAGGTTGCCGTCATCGCAGCCCTCGCTGCCCTCGCGCAGGCCGTTGCCGCAGGTGGCGGCAGGACAGGCAAAGACGGTGAAGTAGGCGCCGTCGGTGGGAGCCACGCCGGTGAACTCGTAGACGCCGCTGGCGACCTGCGTGCCCAGGTAGTCCGTGGCGCCCTCGGTGAAGTCCAGGTCGCCATCGACCAGCAGGCGCACCGCGTTCAACGCGGACACGTCGAGGCCGAAGCCGTTGAGGTCGACCTCCATCCGGACCGCCCCTACAGCGCCGCCAGGGCCCTTGTTGGCGAAGCGATACACGCGACCAAAGCGCTGGCCCGCGCATCCCAGATCCGAGGTCATGTCGATGACGGTCTTGGTCGCTGCGTTGGAGCCCCAGAGCACGTACTGGCCGTCGGACAGGGCGGAGCCCGAGGCGTCCACCCGGACGACGTCGTCGACGGCGCTGTGTCCCTGTTCCTGAAGCAGGTCGGTGCAGTCGCTCCGGCCCACACCGGCGACGGCCACCGGGAAGTCGGCGTGGTCGTAGAGCAGGTTGCCTGCGGCGTCCCGATAGTCCCCGAAGGGAATCGTGATGCCGTACTTGATGGCCAGGTAGGTATGGATCTCGGCCAGCTCTGTCTCGCTCAGGCTCCGCTTGAACACGATGAGCTCGGCCAGGTCGCCGTGGTAGCCGGCGGCGCTGGTGGCGTCGTTGCCGATCTCCATCCCGCTTGCCGGTGACCAGTCGTAGTCAGTGGCGATGACGTTGAACGCCGGATCGCCGACGCCATCCACGCGGACCTGCGCCGCGAGCAGCATGTCGAGGGCGAAGGGCGTGGTGTTCATCAACGCGGTGACGATGTGGGCCTGTCCGGCGGTCACGGAGCCCGTGGGGGAGGTCGCGTTTCGATAGCTGACTTCCGAAGTCGGCGTGACCGTCAGGCGGTTCTCGATGCCCAGTCGCGGTGCCACCAGGTGGCCGTCTGCCGCGGCGGCCGCGTTCGGGACGATGACGGCGATGATGGCATGGTCCTCGAACTGGCCAAACTGATCGGGGTCCTCCAGGCCGTCCTGCGGCTCGAACCGCAGCACCGGGTGGCCGTTGAGGGCGTCGACTATGAGCTCGGGCGGGGTCGTGCCCGTCGCCGTGGCAAAGTTGAAGGGGCGGCCGCGGTTTTCCCAGTAGGTGACCTCCGGGCCGCTCGCGTCTCCCGCTCGCAGCCAGACGGAGTGCTGGTGGTCGGGCCCGGCGCCGCACACGAGCTGCGCCTCGAGCATGCACGAGGCGTCGCAGCCATCCCCGTCGGCGGTGTTGCCATCGTCACACTGCTCGCCCCCATCGAGGGCGCCATCGCCGCAGCTACCCACGGGGCAACAGTCGAAGCTGCAAGTGCTGCAGTCCTCGGATCCATCCGTGCACGTTCCATCGCCGCAGGGGGCCGCTGGGCCCGGGCAGCAATCCGCCGAGCACGTGCTGCACGTCTCGCCGAAGTTGCAGATGTCGTCGCCGCACAGGGCCAGGGCGGGTTGGCTCACCAGGACCCCGGCAGCCATGACGAGCATGGCGATGCCCGTACGAATCAGCGCTCTCAGCCGGTTGCCCGCTGGTAGGACGGCGGATCGGGCAAGTGTCATTGCTGCACTTCCAACGCTATGAGTTGCCTTTCGGGAGCTACGCGAGGGGCCTGTCCGTTCGCGGCTGGACCTCCCGACGTCACATTAACTCATAGGGGGACGCACCATATCAACGCAAGAGTGTCTGCTGGCACACCGGTGCACCACGCCGGTTCCCACCAACCGACGTCGTGCATTCATGTTTTCCCAGATTCTTTTTTTTGGTGGCCGGAACGGCCAGGTTGGAGTGCGTGTCTAGTGGTCTAGTCCGCGATGCAGGCCCACGTGCCCGTTTGCGTGTTGTTGAAGCAGTAGCAGCTGAGGCCCGCGCACGCCGGGTCGTAGGAGCAGGCGTGTTCGGTGTCCGGATCGCCACCGCCCGGCTCGTCGGCGTCACCGATGCCGTCGCAGTCGGTGTCCAGGCCGTCGCAGGACTCGGTCAGCGTCGGGACGACTTCGTCCTCGCACGGGCCCCAATCGCCGATGCTGCTGTCGCAGGTCTCGATCCCTGAGGTGCAGGTCCCGATACCCAGCGTCAAGGGGGGCCCGGTGTAGCAGGACTGGGTCAATTTCAGCGAGCTGTCGGTCGGGTCTTCGTCGATGAAGCCGTCGCACTCGTTGTCGATACCGTCGCAGACCTCGACCGCGTCAGGGTTGATCATGGCGTTGTCGTCGTTGCAGTCGAGGTCGTTGAGGTTGTCCCACTCGCCCTCGGGGTCGCACAGGCAGCGAGCCGGCCCGGTACCGTAAGTGTCGTTGTCGACGTCGCGGTAGTAGGTGGTGCAGCCGTTGGCGTTTTCTTCGTCGGTGGTGCCGTCGCAGTCGTTGTCGAGGTCGTCACAGGCTTCCACCTGCGGCGTCACCTCGCCCACGCAGGTGGGGTCGAAGCCGCTGGCACCGTTGCACTGGGTCGTCCCGCCGGTGCAGATGCCCACGTCCTCGGTGCCGTCGGGCCCGGTGTAGCAGTCGATGATCCAGGGCAGCGAATCGGTCTGCGGGTTCTCGTCGGTGGTGCCGTCGCAATCCTGGTCGACCCCGTCACACACCTCGACAGACCCGGGGTAGACGTCGTTGCGGGTGTCGTCGCAATCGGTGTCGCTGGTGCTCGTGAACGGCCCCGTGGGCGCACACAGGCACTGGCCCGGACCGGCGCCAAACCCGTCCTGGTCGTTGTCGGCGTAGTAGACGGTGCAGCCGCCCGCGTCCTGCTCGTCGGTCGAGCCGTCGCAGTCGTCGTCGAAGCCGTTGCAGACCTCGTCACTGTTGGGCGAGTCGTCAGCACACACGGTCGTCGAACCGTCCGCGCTGCAGACCTTCTCACCCCGCAGGCACAGGTCCGCGTCGGGGCCGTCACAGGGGAAGCCGACGTCGAATCCTTCGTCGATCTTGCCGTCGCAGTCGTCGTCGATGCCGTTGCAGATCTCCACCGAGTCGCCGCTGGTGTCGCTGCAGATCACACCCAGGGTGGCCGGTTCACACTCCAGCACGCCCTCGTTGCAGAAGTCGCTGTCGGGGCCGTCGCAGGGGGTGCCCAAGCCGAAGCCGTCGTCAGGGACCCCGTCGCAGTTGTTGTCCACGCCGTCGCACGTCTCGGTGTACGACTCCGTCTCGTTGACGCATTCGGCGGTGCCATCGGCGGCGCAGGTCCAGGTGCCGGTGGCGCACAGGTCGTCGTCGGAGCCGTCGCAGGGCTGCCCCAGCGGGAAGTTCTCGTCGATCGACCCGTCGCAATCGTTGTCGACGGTGTCACAGGTCTCGGTCACCGGCACGCCCGGGATGGCCGAGCAGGTGGTGCCGGTGCCGGTGCCGTCGCACACCATCGTGCCGGTGTTCTGGCAAGCGCCGACACCCACGGTGCAGGAGGCGCCAAGCGAGAAGCCCTCGTCGGTCTGCCCGTTGCAGTTGTTGTCCACGCCGTCGCAGGTCTCGACGATGTTGGGCAGCTGGCAGGCGCTGTAGGAGCCGTTGGTGCACAGCGACACGCCGGGGTAATTGACGCCGTTGCAGGTGACAAAGCAGGTCTGCTCCGGCACGCCGTCGTCGACGATGCCGTTGCAGTCGTTGTCGATGCCGTCGCATTGCTCGGCGGTGATCTCCAACAGGATTTCCACCATGGCGTCGGTCATCTCGCCTTCGTTGGACGCGGAGTAGAAGGCCTCGCCGATGCTCTTGGCATGGCCACCGTTGATCGCAGCGGCTTCCAGCACGGCCGAGTCGACACCGCTACCGAAGCCGATGACGAAGGTCTCGATGTCCTGGTTGTAGAGGTTGAGCACCTCGGCGGCAGCGTCACCGCTGCCACAGGACTCCGCACCGTCACTGATGAGCAGCACGTAGTTGGCGCTGTCGGTGTTGATGCTCGGGTGGCCCGAGTTGTAGACGTCCGCCGCGCGGCGCACGCCGGCCGCCATCGGCGTAAGCCCTGGCGGCCAGAGGCTGTTGAGGTGGCCCACCAGGGTCGAGCGGGGGGTGCCGAACCAGAACTCGGGGGCGCGCGCCACCGGCGGGACGACCGTCGAAGGCCACATCCAGCTGGTGGAGCTGGGCACCGAGTTGACGCCGCACCATCCGTCGGTCTGCGACGGGAAGAGAAGCAGGCCGGTGTTCATCAGCGGCTCGAACTGGGCCATGGCCGCATCGATGCCGTCGACCGCGGATTCCCATTTGCTCTGGCCGGTGCCATCGCCGCTGGTCATCGAGCCCGAGTAGTCGAGCACCAACAGGATGTTCTTCTTGGCGTCGCAGCCGGTCACGCACGTGTTGATGTGACGACAGCCCTGGTCGGAGCTGCAGAAGTCCACCGTGCAGCTGTCGCTGTCGTCGCAGTCGCTGGAGGTGAAGCAGCAGGCCGCCCGCATCTGGATGTTGTCGACCCAGACGCCCTGGTAGTCGTTGTAGTCGCCGTCGCGGGTGTCGAACCGGAACCGTATCTGTACGCTCTGACCGGCATAGGCCGCGAGCGACACGGTCTGCTCCTCCCAGCCGAAGGTCGAGTAGCCGTTGGACCAGATGGTGGTCCAGCCGCTGCCGTTGTTCACCTCGAAGTAGACCACGTCGTACCAGGTGCTGTACTCGACGTCGGCGAGCAGGTCGAAGGTCAGGTCCACGACCGTGTTGGAGACCGTGATGGTGGGCCCGGTGGCGGTGCCCTGCACGCGCTGACCGACGTCGTACGTGGGCGGGTAGCAGACGTACCAGGGGAGCCAGCCCCACAGGAGCTCCCACTGGCAGTAGCCGGCGGAGCCGAAGTAGAGGCTGTAGTTGCCATCACTGGCGGTGTAGTCGGTCCGTTGCCAGCGAACTCCGGTGGCCCCACCGTTCTGCATGGCGAAGCTCCATCCGGCGGTTCCGGACTCGAAGCTCTCGTTGATGATGTCGGTCTGGACCTCGGTCTGGCTCTTGCTCGTGTCGCACACGCCGCACGGCGCCTGGGTGGAAGCGAACCCGTGGGCGACGCACTCCCCGTTGTAGAGGCAGTAGCCGGGGAGGATGCTGGTCTGGACGCTCCCGTTCGAGCACGTCTGTGTCGTGCAGAACAGGCCGTCGTCGGGGATATTGGTGTTGTCGACGACGTTGACCGTGGCCCCGTTGACGCAACGCAGGTCGGTGCAGGGGTTGTTGTCGGCCTGGCTGGCGTCGGGCGTGCCGGAGTTGTCGTTGATGTTGACGCAGCCGCCGGAACCGACGTCGCAGATGTCTGCGGTGCAGCCGTTGAAGTCGTTGCAGCTGATGTTGTTGGGGATGTTGTTGGCGATGCCGCCGCTGCAGAAGCTGGCGGTGCAGGCGATGCCGTCGTCGTAGTTCTCGTCGGTCTCGCCGTCACAGTCCTCGTCGAGGTTGTTGCAGGTGTTGGCCTCGTTGCCCATGTAGGTCACGCAGCCGCAGGCCACACAGCCGGGGCCGCAGTCGACCTCTTCCTCGGCGCCGTTGCGGACACCATCGCTGCAGCTGGGCTGCTGGCAGACGCCGCCGGTGCAGACGAAGCTCTCGCAGTCGTCGCCGCTGCCGCAGTCGTTGCCGGCCGGGCAGGGGGCGCAGTTGCCGCCGCAGTCGATGTCCGACTCGAGACCGTTGTCGACGCCGTCGCTGCAGGTCGCCGGGAAGACGGCCCCGATGCGGAAGAAGTGACCGTCAGGGATGGTGACGTTGGTGAAGGTGACCGCCCGAGTGCCGACGGTGATGCCGCTTGCCGCGATAGCGGTCGGGTTGCCCAGGTTGCTGATGTTGTCGTGGAGCAGGAAGAACTGCCCCGCCGAGTAGCCGCTGAGCGAGAAGGGCACGATGATCGTCAGCGTCACGTTGCCGACCGCGCCGCCACTGCCTCGGCTGTTGTAATAGTAAGTGGTCTCGGAGACCCGGTCGTAGCCCGCCACCGGTGAGCTCGCCAGCCAGGCGTTGGAGGCCACGTCACCGCCGACCAGCGCGTATTGGTTGTTCGCCATGCTGCCGGTGGAGATGTCGAGCCAGTCGACGATCCAGGACGAGGTCTCGGTCTGGTTGAGTCCCTGGCGGTCCTGCTTGCCGATACCGACCACGAAGGTGTCAAAGGCCGGCGGACCGTCGAAAAGGTCGGCGCCGTCGACGCCCACGTAGTTGTCGCCAGGGATCGGCACGCCGTACTTGACCGACATGTAGGTCTCGATGGCGTTGCGCTGGGTGGCGTCGAGCTCGGCGGGGCAGACGATGGCCTCGGCGACGTGGCCGTAGAAGCGGCCCGTGGGCTGGCCCGAGCTGTTGTAGTAGTCGGCGATGGTGATACCACGGTCCATCCAGCTGCCGTCCCCGGAACGGGTCACCGAGCTCTGGGAGACACCGTCGACGAAGAACGTCCCGGTCATGTTCGAGCCGTTGTCGACCGTGGTGTAGCCGTGGATGTAGGGGCGGTTGTTGGTCGTCGTGTCGATGCTGTAGGTGTTGGACCCCTGGTAGCGCCAGCGCAGGCTGTTGCCAAAGTTGTACAGCGCGTAGTTCCAGTTGGGCCGGCCGCCGTCCATCAGCGGGATGCCGCCGCTGGTGATCCACCGTCGTGTCATGAGGAAGGTGGTGTGGCCCCCACTGACGTCGAAGTCGGCGTTGTACATGCCGTCGCGGGAGGTGGGGTGGGCGTTGAGCGCCGGGTGGCCGTTGAAGTAGGTCGGCGGCGTCGACGTGTCGAAGCGCGGCGTGCGCCCCACGGGAGTCAGGTCGTAGTCACTGCCGATGGCGTCCCAGAAGGTGATGGGGCCGTCGGCGCCGGGGATCCAGTCGGCTCGGACCCAGAAGGCGTCGGCGGGATCCACACCGGCGCCGCAGATGTCGTACTTCTGACAGTTCTCGTCGCACCCGTCGTAGGGCGTCGTGTTGCCGTCGTCGCACTGCTCGTCGGCTTCGATGGCGCCGTTGCCGCAGACACAGCTGCCACAGTCGCCCGGGCATGTGGTGCACAGCTCGGTGCCGTTGCAGGTGCCGTCGCCGCAGGTCGGCCCATCGACCGTCACCTCGAGGTCGGCCGTGTCGCACAGCGCCGGCACCTTGTCGTCGCACACCTCGTAAGTGACGGTGACGATTCCGGTGAAGCCGGCCGGCGGCGTGTAGGTGATGGTGCCGAAGACCGGGTCGAAGGTGGCGATGCCCACGCTCGGACCCGCGGTCAGCTGGTTGATGCTGAGGATGTCCCCGTTGTTGGGGTCACCGTCATTGGCGAGAACGTCGACGGTGATGCCCTGACCCTCGGGCGTCGTGACCTGGTCCTCGACGGCGTTGGGCGGCTGGTTCGGCTGGTTGATGTTGTTGACGTCGACCGTACCCGCGGTGCAGGCACCGTGGGTGTCACAGACCTGGTAGGTGAAGGACGTGTCAGTACCGCCGCTGACCGGCGCGGTGTACTGGAACTGGGCGCCACCAAGGTGAACGGCGGTGCCGCTGCCTGGCTGAGTCGCCAGGCTCCAGGTCAGAGCGTCGCCTTCCGGATCGCTGTCGTTGCCGGAGACGGTGACGATGACGGTGGCGCCGTCCTGGGCGACGATCCCATCGGTTCCTGCGAAGGGCGCGCCGTTGACCGTGAGGGTCACGGTCGCCGGGAGCAGCGAGCATTCGCCGGAGTCGTCGCAGACTTCGTACTGGAAGCTGTCAGCGCCGAAGAAGCCGCCATTTGGGGCGTAAAGGATCTCTCCCGAGGGCTGGACCGTCGCGGTACCCGACGTCGGCTGGACGGTGACCGTCGGGGTCAGCGGGTCGCCCTCGGCGTCCGTGTCGTTGTTCAGCACCGGCAGCAGTTGCGGCGTGTCCTGGTTCACCAGGTAGCTGTCGTCGTTGGCCTCCGGCGCGGTGTTGATGTCCAGCGTCAGGCTGACGGTGCCGCTGTCACAGCAGCTGTTCACGCTGCAGACCGTGTAGTTGAGGGTGTCGCTGCCGCTGGACGTGTTGGCCTGGTAGATGATGCCGTCGGTCGGCTGGTCCACGAAGTAGACGCCGCTGCCCGAGACCGCGAACTCGGGGTCAGGCTCGGCGCCGTCGATCACCGTGTACTGGCCCGTCAGCGGGATGAAGACCCAGCCCGATGCGCTGACGGTGGTGCTGAAGTCGTTCGCGACGGGGCTCTCGTTGTACGCCACGACGGTGATGTATTGGCCGTGGTCGATGGCCACGTCGAAGAAGTGGGTGCCCGCGCCGGAACCGGCCGGGGCGATGACGCTAGCGCCTGACGAAAAGTCCCCGTCGGCGTCTACGAGCAGGCGCACGGTGCCACCCACGAAGGCCCCGCCCAGCACGCCGGTGTTGAAGACCAGGCGAACGGGGACGTTGGTGGCGCCGCCCGTACCGGCGCGGTACGTCCGCTCCAGACGGACCTCATTGCACGCGCCGAACACGCCTGCGGGGACGGTCGATGCCGCCGCGCCGTCGTGTCCAAACAGCGCATACTGGCCGTTGGTGAGGCTATCGGCGGTGACCGTCAGCAGGCCATCGTCCGAGCTGGTTCCCTGCTGCTGGTCCAGCTGTTGGCAGTCGTTGCGCGCGACGCCGGCGATGGCGTTGGCGTGGCCGGCGTGTCCGTAAAGTGCCGTACCGTCGGTGCCCACGAAGCCATCGGCCGGCAGGTTCAGACCAAACTTGATGGCCAGGTAGGTCTCGACGATCGCCTGCTCCTGCGCGGACAGAGCGCGCTCGAACATGACCACCTCACCGATGGCGCCCTCCAGTGACGCCGTGCCGGCCTGGTTGTTGCCCAGGTTCAGCCCGCCGTCGGCGGACCACAGGTAGCCAGGGGTGTTGCTCGTGCTTCCGCCGGTGCCCACGCCACTGAGGAACAGTTCGGTCGTGACGTCATCGCCTGCGACGTCGGTGCGCGCCGTGACGACAAAGGGCCGGTTGGCGGTCATCGTGGCGATGTCGCCGCCGTAGCTCAGGGCGTCGCCGTCGAGGGACAGGGCCGTCTCCGGTGGGTCGCCGTTGCTGCCGAGCAACACGCGCCCAGATCCGGCGGCGTTCTGCAGCGCGGCCATCAGGATCGTGTGACTCTGGAAGCCTCCGTCGAAGGTCGGGTTGCTCAGGCCAGCCGTACCGCTGAGGAAGATGGCGTTGTTGCCGTTGCCGACACCCAAGGCCACCGGGGGGGCCGTCTGGTTGGGGGCCACCGACAGGTTGTTCGGGCCGCCGACATCGTTCCAGCCCACGGCAGAGCCCGCCGCGAGGCCCTGGGAACGGACCCAGAAGCCGTGTTGCTCGGCGCCAGGCTCGCACAGGAGCGTGACCTCGCGCTGGCAGCTCGCGTCGCAGCCGTCACCGGGGTCGGTGTTGTTGTCGTCGCAGGCCTCGCTGCCCTCGCGCAGGCCGTTGCCGCACGTGGACTCGGGGCAGGCGAAGACGGTGAAGTAGGCACCGTCGGTGGGCACCACGCCGGTGAACTCGAACACCCCCGGGGCCACTTCGGCGCCCAGGTAGCTGGTGGCGTCCGTGGTGAAGTCGAGGTCGTCGTCGACCAGCAGGCGCACGGCGTTGAGCGTGGCGATATCGAGTCCGAAGGCGTTGAGGTCGAACTCGACCCGCACGGGCCCAACTGCGCCGCCGGGGCCTTTGTTGCCGAAGCGGTAGATGCGGGAGACGCGCTGCCCGGAGCAACCCAGCTCCGAGACCATGTCGAAGGTGCTGGTCGTGGCGGCATTGGAGCCCCACAGCAGGTACTGGCCGTCGGCCAGGGCGGCGCCACTGGCGTCGACCATCAGGGTGCCGTCGGTGGCGCTGACGCTCTCCTCCTGCAGCAGGCCGCTGCAGTCGTTGCGGCCCACGCCAGCGATGTGCAGCGGGTACTCGTCATGGCCGTAAAGCTCGGTGCCGGACGCGTCCTGATAGGTGGCGGTGGGGAGGGCGATGCCGTACTTGACGGCCAGGTAGGTGTGGATCTGGGCCAGGTCGTCTGGAGACATCCCGCGCTTGAACACGATCAGCTCAGCAATGTCGCCGTGGAAGCCGGCCAGGTTGCTGTTGTCGTTGCCGATCTCCATGCCGGTGGCGGTCGACCACATGTAGTTCGCCAGGATCTCGGCGCCCGAGCCTCCGCTGAAGCCATCGACCATCAGCTCGGTGGTGACCGAGACGTCCAGCGCAAAGGGAATGACGTCGACGAGGGCCGTGATGATGTGGGGCTGGTCGGCGTTGACCACGCCGGGGCCGGTCGAGGCGGCCTGATAGGCGACGTCGGGGCCCGGATTGACCGTCAGGCGGTGGTTGCCCACATTGCGCGGCGCCACCAGGTGACCCTCGGCGGCGGCGGCTCCGCTGGCGCGGATGACGGCGATGATGGCGTGGGAGGCGAAGCCGCCGAACTGGTCCGGCTCCTCCAGGCCGTCCTGGGGCTCGAAGCGCAGGACCGGATGGCCGTTGATGACGTCGACGACGACCTCCGGCTCGGTGGTCTCGGCGGCCGCAGCGAAGTTGGCGCGGCGGCCCAGGTTCTCCCAGTAGGTGACCTCGGGCGCGCCGCTGGCGTCACCGGCGCGCAACCACACGGCGTGCTGGAAGTTGGGACCGGCGCTGCACATGAGCTTGACCTCGAGGGCACAGCTCGCGTCGCAGCCGTCACCCGCGTCGGCGTTACCGTCGTCGCATTCTTCGCCGCCGTTGATGGTGCCGTCACCACAGGACCCTGCGGCGCAACAGTCAAAGGCGCAGCTGCTGCAGGACTCCAAACCGTCCTCGCACACGCCGTCGCCACACGGGGCTGACGGTTGTGGGCAGCAGTCCTCGGGACAGGTCCCGCAGGTCTCGCCGAAGTTGCATTGCGCGTCGCCACAGACTGCCAGCGCCGGCTGTGCGACGAGCACACCCCCGGTCAGCACGAGCGCAGCTATTGCGTATCGCGCGGTTGCGGCCAGAGCCATTCCCAGAGCTCGGGTCAAGGTCACCGGATTTTCCCCCTGGAGTCCGCCACTGCGGGCGTCACCCATCGAATGTCGAGTCCCCACCGGACCAGCAAGAATCATACCGCACCCGCCGACGTTCTGTGTAATTTCCTTGGTTACAGCTGAAACCGAGGGCCTGGGCCCAGATCCATCAACGGTCGGGTGCGGTCGTGACATAAAACCTACGCAACATTTGCGTACGGCTTATGAACCCCGGTTCAGGGGCGACGGGACCCGATGGTGGCTCCTCGGCCCGAGGGTCTGCTACACTCCGATCCCCAGCCGTCCTATCGGAGAGGCGCACGCATGCGTTCGGCAGCATTCAGCAGCATCCTCGGATTTTTCACCGCAGTGACAATTTGCGTCACCGCGCATGCGCAAAATCCGGCACCTGCCCCGGCACCCGCGCCCGCTGCGGCCCCAGCGCCTCCCGCGGCGACGCCTCAGCCCTCGTCCCCCGCCGACTACGGAAGCCGGCTCGACGCGCTCAACAAGCGTCTACAGGGCATCAAGACCCGTCTGCAGGCCGCTGGCGCCCGCATTCAGGCGCTGCGCGACTACATGGTCAAGAACGTCAACCCCAACGCTCGCCTCATCGTTCGGTTCGACGACCGCATGGGCAGCGACTTCGAGCCCCTGTCGGTGATCGTCAGCCTGGACGGCAAGCAGTTGGCGTCCTGGACGAAAGCGCAGCGGACGGTTCGCTCCGGCGGTCAGCATCCGGTGCTCAACATCGAGGTGCCCGTGGGGCCGAAGGTCCTCAATGTACGCGCCAGCTACAAAGGAGCGGGCGGGATGCCGTACATGAAAGACTACGCCTTCAAGCTGAACCGGACCCACAAGTTCATGGCCAAGGGCGGGCGCATCACGACGGTCATTGCATACGGCTATCAGCGTGGCGACGCGACCTACGACCCGTCGCAACGGCCTTGGATCGGCTTTGACACATCGGATGTCGAGTACACGCAGCGCAACCTCAAGAAGGTCGCTCCGCCGGAGCCAGAGAAGAAGCAGCCGGCGCCTGCGCCGAAGAAGCCGGGCAAAGGTGCGCCCACGACGGCGGCCAAGGACGCTGCGCCGTGACGACCGGGGGGCGGATCGCCTCCATATTGGCCGGAGTCGCCCTGATGGTGGCGGCGTTTCAGCCGAAAACAGCGGAGGCGGGGCGGGTCGGCCCAGGTGGCCCCTCTCCGACGCCCGCCCCGGCCGAACCCAAGGTGGTCGCCCAGGAGTGGTTCGACGCGGTAGCCGCGGGAGACGTCGACGACGCGATGAAGGTGTCGGCCGTGCCGTTCTTGTGGGACGGCAAGAAGATGGTGAGCGAGCGCGACAAGCTACGCGCGCTGTATGACGACGTCTTGCAGCGGCGGGGATCGCGTCGGCTCATCCCGGAACGGGTCGAGGTGATGCCGGCGGATGCTCCGCATACGGAGCGGTATTGCGGCAAGGACCATGCTGGCGACGGGCCGGTGGTCAAGTTCTGGATCCAGAAGCAGCACGTCGGCGTGTGCATCGTGCGCGGCAAGGTCGTGGGGTTCTCGGACTCCTGAGGTGGCCAGGTGGCCCGTTGCCCCACCCAGGCAGGCTTGGCATGGTCGGGTCATGCGCAAGACTTCATCGCCGTCACTGACCGTGTTCGCCGCTGTGCTGTCGCTTTGGGCCTGCAAGGACTCCGGTGGTTCGGCGGATGCAGGGGCTCCTGCTTCCAAGGGTACGGGCATCACCTACAGCAGCTCACTGGACCGCGTTCAGCTACGGGATGCCGCGCGCAGCGTGCTCAACCATCACTGCGGGCAGTGTCACCTTCCGCGTCGCTCCAAGGAGCCAGCGGCACTGGCGATCTACGACCTGCAGCAGCTGGAGTGGGCCAAGAAGCTGACCGACAAGCAGCTCGACATGCTGTCCCTGATGGTGACCCACTTCGACCGGGCCACCGCCGATGACCGGCTGGTCATCAAGCGGTTCGTCGAGGAGGAGAAGAAGGCTCGCGCCAAACGGTAGTGGGGTCAGCCTGAAGGCTACTGGCAGCAGCAGTCCGCTTCGTTGCAGGTCATCTGCACGACGATGGTGTACGGCCCGTTGGCGTCGGTGAAGTGCCGACCATCAACGACGATGGAGATCCATCCATCCTCGGTCGCGGTAAAGGAGTCGTTCACCGCGCTGCCGCTGTCCTGAGAACACTGCAGGAGCGCACTCTCCGGGCAGCTGGTGCCGTCGAAGATCTTGAACATCATATCCTGATCAAAGGAGTCCGGCTGGATGTTCACCGTGATGGACTCGCCGGCCAGCATATACAGGCGGTAGGCCTCGTCGTGCTTGGCGTCCCAGCAGTCGGAGCTGCTGGTGCTCAGGTTGCTGTCATCCCCGGCGCCGCTGGTGTTGGAGCTCCATCCGAAGCCCGACTGGGCATTGCTGCGGCCGATGACATAAGCGTTCTCGCAGTCCTCCCCACTGGGGTTCGAGACGTCGGTGGTGCAACCCTGGACCTGGCAGTTGGGCACGCACGTTCCGTTGCTGCAGTTCTCGTCGGCGGCGCAGTCGTTGTTACCGATGCACTCGATGCAGCCGCTGCCGTCGGTGGCGCAGTAGGGGGTCGCTGGGGAGCAGGAGGCGCAGCTGGGGCCGCACATGGCGGCGTCGTTGCAGAGCTCACAGCTGCCGGCCATGCACGCGTAGCCCGAGGGGCACGAGGCGCCGTTGCACACGCAGCTGCCGTTGGTGCATTCCGGTGTCTCGCCCCCACAGACGCTGCAGGCGGGGCCGCAGTGATTGGGATCGTTACCGCACGGCACGCAGGTCCCGGCGTCGCACCAGTTGCCTCCCGCGCAGTCACCGTCTCCGAGGCACTGCACGCAGGCGCTGCCGTTGCACAGCGGGGTCGGCGCCGAGCAGGCGACGCAGGAGGGGCCACAGTGAGTGGCCGTGTCGCAGACCTCGCAGGTGCCGCCGCCGCCGCACCAGAAACCGGACGCGCAGGAGCCTGCCGAGCACGCGCACTGGCCGCCCACGCAGGTCGGTGAGGCGCCGGTGCAGACGCCGCAGGCGCTGCCGCAGTGGTTGGGGTCATCGTCTGCGCAGGGCACGCAGCTACCGCTGTCGCACCACTGTCCGGCGCCGCATTGAGCGTCGGCGGTGCAGATGCAGACCCCGCCCAGGCAGACCGGGGTGCTGGTCCCGGTGCACACGGCACAGCTGGGGCCGCAGTGGTCGGGGTCGTCGGCGGTGCAGCTGGTGCAGTCCTTGCCGTCGCAGTACTGGCCCGAGGGGCAGCTGGTGGTGTTGCACGCGCAGCTGCTTCCACCGCAGTCCGGGGTGGTGCCGCCGCACGCGGTGCATTCGGGGCCGCAGTGAGTGGCGGTGTTGCAGGGTTCACAGCTGCCGCTGCTGCACCAGAAGCCGCTGCCGCAGTCGCTGCTGTCCGAGCAGCCACAGGCGCCACCGGTGCAGACGGGCGACGTGCCGCCGCACACCGCGCACTCGGGGCCGCAGTGGAGCGGGTCGTTGTTGCCGCAGACCTCGCACGCCCCGGCGTTGCACCAGGAGCCGGCGCCGCATTGGGCGTCGCCGGTACAGGCGCACTGGCCGTTGGTGCAGACGGGGGTGCCCGTGGCGGTGCAGTCGATGCAGTCGAAGCCGCAGTGGCCGTCCGTGTTGCACGTCTCACAGAGGCCGTTCTTGCACCAGGTTCCGGGCCCGCAGCTGGTGTCGTCGCAGACACACTGCCCGCCGGAGCAGACCGGGGTGCTGCCCCCGCAGGGAGAGCAGGTATCGCCGCACTTCTCCGCGGTGTTGCAGGGCACGCAGTCGCCGGCCACACATTCAGAGCCGGCCCCGCAGGGGTTGCTGGCGTCGCAGCCGATGCACTCGAAGCCGTCGGGCGAACACACGAGGCCGAACTGGGTGCAGTCGAGGCAGTTGGTGGTGCAGTGTTCGTCGGTGTTGCAGGCTTCACACGAATCACCGTTGCACCAGGTGCCGGCGGCGCAGCCGGAGCCGCAGCCCGTGGCAGGGACGTCGACCGTGGGGCCGGTGTCGACGGCGGGCGTGTCGGGCTGTCCGCCCTGGTCCGGCGTCGCGCTGTCCAGGGAGGGGGTGTCGACCGTGACCCCAGGGTCCGGAGTTGTCGTGCTGTCGCTGGGACCGCCGCTGTCGGGGATGGTCACCGTGCCGAAGTCGGCCAGCGCGGCGTCGGGCGTCGTGCCCGTCGTCCCGTTGGGGTCGTTGTCGCTACAGCCCCAGACCATCAGGGCCAACGCGAACACTATGAGTCCCGACCATCGCTGCATGCCGCCTCCACAATCCAGACGCGCCACTATAGCGCGTGCGAGGTGGGTGGATGAAAGCGCTTTCGACCTTGGGGGCACATGAGTAGGATGCCGCCGCTATGGACATCACGACTCCCAGACTCCGCCATTTCAACGGCCCCTTCACCAAGGCGCTGGTCATCGAGCACCCCGACCCCAGCCTGGACGGATACCTCCAGGAGTTGGGCATCGAGGTGGAGCGCTTGACCGAGGTCCCCGACGAGGACGAGCTGTGTCGCGTGCTCGAGCGGGGCCAGCATCAGCTCATCTACAAGCGCAGCCGGGTGGAGATCAACGAGCGCGTGGTCAACGCCAGCAAGGACCTGGCGGCCGTGATGCTGTGCTGTATCGGGCACGACTCGGTGGACAAGCACGCCTGTGCCCGCCACGGCGTGATGGTGACCCACGACCCGGTCTCCAACGGTCGCTCGGTGGCGGAGATGGTCATCGGCGAGCTGATCGTGCTGTCGCGGCGCATCTTCGACTCGGTCATCGAGATGAGCGATTCGGTCTGGCGCAAGAACAACAAGGGCCGCTACGAGGTGCAGGGCAAGAAGCTCGGCATCGTCGGGCTGGGCAACATTGGCCGGCAGGTGGCCCAGTTGGCCCAGGCGTTGAGCATGGAGGTGGCGTTCTTCGACACCAGCGAGCTCAGCCGTGAGGTGGGTGTGGCGATGGGGTACGAGCCCATCGACAGCCTCGACGACCTGTTCAAGTGGTCCGACTACGTGACGTTGCATGTGTCGGCCGAGGATGTGTACGGCAACTCGAACGAGGGGATGATCACCCCCGAGCACCTCGCCAAGATGGCCGACAAGGACTACGAGGGGCCGCGGATCTTCATGAACCTGGCGCGCGGCGTGGTGGTCGACCCGCCGGTGATGCGCAAGGCCATCGAGGTGGGGCAGATCCACTACGCCATCACCGATGTGTTCCCAGAGGAGCCGCCCCCCACGGGCGACACCAGCTGGGTCAGCCCGTATCAGGGCGAACCACGCATCTTCGCGACGCCGCACATCGGGGCAGCGACCCGTGAGGCACAGCCGCGCATCGCCAAGTACGTGGCCAGGACGACGCAGCTGCTGAGCAAGTACGGGATGGTGCGGAACTGCGTGTATGCGCCCCGGACCAAGATCCAGTTTCGGGAGCCGGCGGCCAAGAGCGTTCTGGCGGTACTTCACGCCGACACACGCGGCACCAAGAAGGCCGTCGACGACGCCATCTACAAGGCCGGCGCCAACAACCTGCGGTCGATGCACGTGGACTTCTCCAAGTTCGGCATCGCCTACGACCTCAGCGCCCTGGACCGAACGCTCTCGCACGACCAATGCAAGGAGCTGGTGTCCTATGCGCAGACGCTGACGGGCGACGAGCAGGCCATCCGCTTCATCCGGACGATCTCGCTGGAAGACTAAGCCTTCGGGCTCATGTGTGCCGCGGCACCACCGAGCTGGCCATGCCGGAGAAGCGCCGCGCGCTGAGCAGGTGTGCCAACTTGGCGACGAGGGGCTCCAGCTCGGCGGGGCCGGCCTGTGCGAGACCCTCGCGAAGCGCTTGGAGTTGAACCGGGCTTCGGCCGGTCATGACCAGGTGTGCAGCAAGCATGTCGAGGGCCTGGTGGACCTGAGCCATGAGGTGCTGGCGGAGGCGCTCGGTTTCGACCGGGCTGGCCAGAGCGTCGGTGAGGTCGTGCGCCGGGTGGCTGGTAGGGCGGGGCTGGGCGATGGCGGTCATTTGGACGCTCCGAGACAAGGTTCGGAGGAGCTGTAGAGCAACCGGTGTGCCAACGCGGAGAAGGGGCACAGAGGCGCATGGAACGGTGAGGGAGGGGGAGTTCTGGGGGGACGGGTGTCCCCAGGGGGAGTCGCGGATGAGGCTGAGGGGCACGTGGCTGTAAGGAGAAACGAAAGGCCCCAGGAAACGACGGATCGGGGTGTCTGGACCCCGGCGGTGGACAGCCGACTGCCGACGGCCGTCGCCGTCACCAGAAACAACAACGACACCCTGTTTCCCCGCGGTCCTCTGGACATTCGACTCCCCCGCCCGCCACACTGCCCGCACCATGACCGCTGCCCCGCCTCGCACGTCACTCGAAGAGCACGAACACGCCGCCCACGAAGAGCGGGCCTGGGTACGTCTCACTTACGAGTGCAACAACCGCTGCATCTTCTGCCTCGACTCGGACACCCACGATGGCGAGATGCGGACTCGCGAGGCTGTCATCCGCGACATCCTGGCGGGGCGGCGTCGGGGTGCGACGCGGCTCATCCTCTCTGGCGGCGAACCGACCATCCACCCCAACTTCATCGAGTTCGTGCGAATAGGCCACCGCTCGGGCTACCGGCGGGTGCAGACCGTCACCAATGGGCGCCTGTTCGCCTACCCGAAGATCCTCAAGAAGTGCATCGACGAGGGGCTTGGCGAGATCACCTTCTCCATCCACGGCCCCAACGCCAAGATCCACGACGCGCTCGTAGGCGTCAAAGGGGCCTACGAGCAGGAGATAACGGGTCTGAAATGGGCCATCGCCGACGGCCGGCCCATCATCAACGTCGACGTCTGCGTCAACCGCGCAAACGTCAAGCATCTCCGTAAGATGCTCGACGACTTGATGGCCATCGGGGTCAAAGAGTTCGACCTGCTGCAGGTCATCCCCTTCGGCCGGGCGTTCCAGGACGGCCGAGAGACCCTCTTCTACGACCTGGCCTCCGAAGGCGAGTCTCTCAAGAAGGCTTTCGAAGTTTCGCGCATCCCCGGCGTCCATCTGTGGCTGAACCGTTTTCCGGTCCAGCACCTGGAGGGCTTCGAGGAGCTTGCCCAGGACCCGCACAAGTTCCTCGACGAGGTGCGTGGGCGCCAAGAGGAGTACCGACGCCTGTTCACCACCGGCGAACCCCTCGACTGCCGCGAGCCGGAGCGGTGCAAGCACTGCTACCTGGAGAACCTCTGCGACAGCCTCGATGAGCGCCGCGACGAGCTGGTCGAGGCGAACTACGAAGCCGTCCGCGTCGATCCCGTCTGGGAAGCTCAGAACCACGAGGTCGCCGGGGTGAGTGACCCGGCGTCGGTCAAGTGGATCGCCATGCAGGCCGCAGCTGGAAACGTGCCCAACGAGCTTCCCCTGGAGCCCCTCGAGGACGTCGTCGCCCGGTCGCTTGCCGACACCTTGTGGGTCGTGGCGCCGGACGTGGACGCCGCGCGTGAGGTCCTCGCCTCACGGTTTGCAGGGCTCAAGCACGTCGAGCTCGAGCTCGAGAGCTACGACGGATTCGCCGAGGCGCTCGACACAGACGGCGCCTTCGAAGGGCGGGTCGTGACGCGCGTCGTCGCCCACGACGCCGAACAAGCTGCGCAGCTGGCCGCGATGACGCCCGAAGACGGCGCCCGGTTCGAGCTATGCGTTCTGCTGACCCTGGACTCCCGAGGGTGGCTCGAGCGCCACTGGGACGCCCCCGAGCTGGCCGGCCGCCTGGCGGTGCGGCAGCCCACCTGGGAGAAGCTCTCGGCCGCGAAGTCCCAGAGTGTCGACCTCGCCTCGCTCTCCGGGACGATCCCCGAGCACGTCCCGGTCGATGGGATCCCCGAATGCCTGCTCGGGCGCGCGCCTCGGGCCGAGCGTCTGGTGCTGGACACCACCCGGCACGGCCCCGACCAGCGGCTCGAGATCTTCCGTGCCACCCAGCGCTTTGTCGAAGACGGCTTCCGCGTGAAGTCGCTGCGCTGCAGTGATTGCCGCGTCGCGGCGAGCTGCACGGGGCTGCACGCGAACACCGCGCGCGCTCAGGGCCTGGGTATCCTCACGCCGCTTCGCTGAGCGGCTACGCTCGCAGCGAAGACGCGACGTCGGCACAGACGTCTACCCCGTTGGGGAACCACACTTCGTCGGCGTGGATGAGTGCCGTCAGAAAGCGGCGTGCGCCCTCGGGGCCGTAGGGATCGATGCGCACGGTTCCCGCGGCCGGTGCAGCTCGACGGTCCAGCTCGAACGCCACCTGCTGTATCAGCGGGTTGGAGCGCCAGCCTCGCGTCCGCGGAACGGGCGGCGGGGCGCCCGGCCATCCATGGCCGTCCGGACGGAAGTCGGCCATTGCGACGTCTCCAGGACCCTCGGTGATGACGACACCCGCCGCGACCGCGCCTACGAGCGCATAGAGCGCGCCGTGTGTGCCATCGAAGCGCCAGGCCAGGGAAAGCCCCTCGAACCCCTGTAGCGCCCGATACCACGCGCGTGAGCCCGACCACAGAGAGGCCGCAGAAAGCACGCCGCCTTCGAAGACGGTCAGCGGCGTCGCGCGGGAGCGGAGGCGCTTTCGCAGCCAGAACCGTACCCGACGCAAGGAGTCATCAGTGCCACGCAGTGGCGGTGATGAGCCGCCTTCAGGAGCCCGAAGGGCGATACATCCGATCGTTGAAGGATGGTCGAGCGCCTGGTCGGGGTTGGCCGGGCACGCGCTCGCATCCTCCACAGCTGGCGTCGCCTCAGCGGCGCTGGATGAAGAGCCAGTTTCCGCCAGCACCATCACGCCACATCTTCAGGAACACGTTGGTCGGTCGCATACGGTAGGTGAATGTGAACGGAAGGGTCTGGTCCATGGCGCCGGAAGCGACGCCTTGCTTGAACCGCCCGTAGACGAGTCGGTTGTTGCAGCAGGGCGCGACCTGCATGAAGAAGTTCTTGCCCTCGGCGTGCTCCACCGCGATGCCCGCCAACTCGGACTCGGTCCGGCTGTAGAGCATGACCTTGCCGTTGTCTGACAGCCGCACGGCTCCAAACGGGAGCGCGTCGACTTCGTCGCGGGTCATGTCGGGGAGCCGCTTGAGGATGTCTTCAGATACGAAATTGGCGCTGATCATCACGCACCCCACTCGCCATCGTAGACCTCGAACTCTTCAGAGCTCTCGTCCATGGCTCGATACAGTTCCACGAGCTGCTCTTCGAGACTTCGGACCATCGCGACCACCATCTCGGCGTCAGCGAAGCCCAAGGCTCGCTCGAGCTTGGCTCTGTCGGCCTCCAGCTCTTCGAGCCGGACCCTTTCCGTGTCTTCCATCGCGACCACTCCAGCGCTCTCGCGTTCACACATCCACCCCGATGCGGCGCTGGTGGCCTGAGGTGCGGGGCTCGCGGAAACAGTTTGTCGAGCCGAACCCGGCCTCGCCTGGGCTCATCAGGGAAGTCAGGCAGCGCTCGGCGCGAGAACCCACGACCCGGAGGCCCCATGCTTCAGGCTCTGAGACAGACCCTTCGATCCCACGACCTCGACTCCGAGTGGAGCTCCGTGGTCGGCAGCTGGGACTCCGGCAGCACGGCGCAAAAAGAACGCGTCATCGGTTGGATTCGGGAGCTCCGAGACGAACTGCTCGACCTGGCCGACCACGTCCAGGACGACCTGGAGATCGAATTCTCCGTGGCGGTCCGTTACATCGAGCTGAAAAGCCACTGGATGATGCTCAACACGCGTATTCAGTACGAGCTGTTTCGACGAGGGGAGGCCTCCGAGGAGAACATGTACAAGGCCTCGGTGTGCAGCATGCTCATCGCGGCTCTCGAGGACCTGCTCACCGATGAGGACCGCCGCCGAATCGCGGAGTTCCTGGCCGAGCCCCTCGCACGCGGAGTCTAGAGTGAGTCGCAGCATCCAAGATGCCCGGGACCACATCCTCGAGGCCTCCCTGTGGCTGGCTGCCGAGGAGCCCAGAGAGCGGGTCGCCCGGTCGTTGCTACTCGCCCTCGAGGCCCTCGACCAAGCGCGCGATGACCTTCTCAAGGAGGTCTCCCTTGGCCGGTCATGACCACGCCTTCTGGAACCAGCGTCTGGAGGTGTGGCGGGGACGGGGCAGCTACGACCCCGTCACGTTGCTCTGGGAGACCGTCCTGGACCGGACGACGCGCGGAGGTACGTCGCTGAGCCGCGACCTGGTTCAGCAAACCATCGAGCGATCCCGACAGCGCCCACACCGGCGGCACGACGCGCCCCTCAGCTTCGCGCTGGATGTGGTCGACGGTGACAGGCGCCATCGGGTCCATGCCAAGGAGTTCGCCGGTCTGGTGCGCGACGTCGATGTGGTACCGGGGCCTGACGGAAGCGTCGGATTGTGCGCGGGTGCCGCCCTGCCGTTTGCCCATGCGCCGGGCTCACGTCGTGTCGCTGTTCGTGTCGTGCGCGCCGGCGGGGAAGTCCTTTTGCCCTACGACCGCCTCGAGCTGGTGGAGGCCCCCGGGTGAGCGCCTTCCGCAAGCCCCGGTTGATGGCCATGTTTCGACGCGAGTTCACGGCGCTGAGCGAGGAGCTCGAGCGCGTTGGGATGGCCCTCGTGCAACACCCCTCGAGCACCGAGCTGGCGGACCGCGCGATGCGGGCGCTGCATACCCTGAAGGGCAATTGCTACCTGATGGGCCTGACGGCGATGGGCGACCTGACCCACGGCCTCGAATCACGGCTGATCGCCCGGAAGGCGTTCTCGGCCGACGCCTCGACCAGCGCGTCACAAGCGGTGCTCTGGGTCGTCGACCGATTGCGGGTGATGGTGGAGACACCCGAGGCTGCGATCGGCGACGCGTTGGAGGAGCTGGAGCAGGTGCTCGAGTCGACGGGGCGGCGCCGCATGCCCACCCTCGAATCGGCGGCTGCGGTGGCCGACGGCGAAGCCAGCGTACGGACACCCATCGGCGAGTTGGTGGAGCTGTTCGAGCTATCGGAGCGAACACGGACGGACCTTCTTCGTGGTGCCAGTCGCCGCGAACTGGAGTCGCGCGTCAGCGACATCGGATCGCGACTGCTTCGCTTGCGCAAGGCGCGCGCGGGAGACATCGAGACGCGGTTGAACCGGCTGGTCCTGGAGACCGCGTCGCAGCTGGGCCGCGACGTCGAGTTCGTCATCCTGGGGCAACGCTGCGAGATCGAGGTTCCCATCTTCGAAGACCTGCGCGACGTGCTGCCCCACATGCTCCGCAACGCCATCGACCACGGCATCGAGCCTCCAGAGGAGCGCATAGCGGCCGGTAAACCCCTCAGGGCGCGCCTGACGCTGGAGTTCCGGGACACGGGACGTGCGCTGGAGGTTGTGGTTGGCGACGACGGCCGCGGCATCGATCGGGAACTCGTGGTCGCCAAGGCACTCGAGCGGGGCGTGGTGACGCAGCGAGAGGTCCGCGCCATGACGCACTATGAGGAGCTGCGGCTGGTTCTCCGGCCCGGCTTCTCCACTCGGGACGAGGCTACTGCCGTGTCGGGGCGGGGTGTCGGCTTCGATGTCGTCGCCGAGCGGGTGGCGCGGCATGGGGGCCGATTGGAGATCGATACGGTGCCGAGCTCGGGCACGCGGGTCGAGCTTCACTTCCCAAGCCCGTACCATGCCGACGACCTGCTGCTGGTCCGCCTGGCCAATCGCGTCATTGGTGTGCCGGTGCGTCACATCGCAGAGATCCTCCCGGCTTCGTCGGCCCCGCGCTCGGAGCTGGGGCTTTTGAAGTGGCAGACCGCGTTGCTCCCCGTGATCGGTCTGGCGGGGCTCGACCCGAGGTTCGGGGCCGACGAGTCCCGTCCGTGGGTGCTGCTGGAGGTCCCTGGCCAGGGGGCGGGGCTCGCGTTTGGCGTCGACGAGCTGGTCGGCTTCGAGCGGGTGCTCCTGCAAGCCTGGCCGGCGTCCTCGTCGCAGCCACATCTCACCGGGCTGGGGCGGACCCGGGCGGGGGAGGTCGTGTGGGGCATCGACGCTGGCACGCTCGCGCGTCGATGGAACGAATACACCGTGCCGGTTCTCGACGGCGCGATGGACGCGGGTCCTATCGCGGAGACGGGGTAGGGGGCGTCTTCGTCGAGGGCTCCTTCGGGGTCTTGAACGCGTCGACGACGATGAGCACGACGGCCACCAGCAGCAGGACATCGGCCACGTTGAAGATGGGCCAGTGGCCGCCCCAGGGGTAGTTGATCTGGATGAAATCCACGACGCCGGTCTCCCCGCTGGGCGTCATGCGGAACATCCGATCCCAGCCGTTGCCTACCGCGCCGGCTGCCAGCGCCCCAAACCCCATCGCCTGCAGCCGGGTGACCTCGCGTGTGCGATACACCCAGATGAAGAGCCCCAGGGCGATGAGCATGGCAAAGGCCCCCATGCCAAAGCGGCCATCGTTGCCCAGGTCCGCAACAAAGCTGAACGCGGTGCCGGTGTTGTAGGTCAACCGCAGTTCCAGCACCGGCTCGAGCACCGAGACCGACTGGCCGGGCGTGTCCAGTAGAGCGCTCTCGGCGATCTGCTTGGTGGCCAGGTCACAGCCCGTGCCCAGCACGGTGAACAGGGCGAACAGCACGAAGGGCTTGAGCTTCGAGGATGGACTGGAGGTCACTGGGGGCTCCCGGGGTGGCGCGGTGCGAGTCCAGTAACGCGCGACCGGCCTCAGAAGTTCAGCGCCGAGATCGGCTTCAGTTCGTCGATCCCGTGGCGCTGCGCGTATGCGGCGTAGACCTTTTGGGGGCAGATCGAGGCGGCCGCGCAAGACTCCGTGTGTGGGCACGGCACCGTCGCCGCAGTGAACGCCACCTCCCGTCCCCCCGACAGGCTGTGGGTGAAGCCCACGGTCTCGTAGAACGTACCGGCCAGTTCGCGGTTGCGGCGCTCGACGGTGTCGGCGGTCACCAGCGCGTGCCCGGTGCGCTCCTGGTGCCTCAGCGCCACGCACGGTAGTACCTCGCCCAGCGCGATCTCGCCCGCCGGCCAGAAGCCCGCCGGCGCCAGCGCCTCCAGGGCCCCGGTCATGGTGGTGGCGACCTCGAAGTAGGGATCGCGCGCCGAGCCGGTGTTGGGGAAGGGCAGATGGATTTCCCAGGTCCGCGCCAGCGGCCGCACCAGCAGCGCCATCGCGTGCATGTCCGCCGCGTTGTCGCGCATCAGGACCGTGGTCACCAGCAGCTGCCCACGCCGATCCAGTTCACCGCGCTCCACCATCAGCGCACGCAGCTGCTGCATCGCAGCCATGGTCTCGGCAAAGCTACCCCGCGCCTTGGTCACCGCGTCGTGCACCTCTGCTCGGGAGCCGTAGAGTGGTATATACAATCTGTAGCGGGCGGGCATGGCGTCCAGCAGCCGGCGCGCCACCTCGGGGTCCGCCATGGGACGGAACGTGGACAGGACGTGGAACTCCTCGAAGCCGACCTTCCGCGCGTGGGCCAGCAGGTCCCAGATGTAGGGCGCCGCAAGGGGCTCGATGCCGTTGACCCGCAGGACCTTCGTCCCCTGCGCGGCGCTCCGCTCGATGTCCGCCAGCAGGGTCTCCACGAACCCGTCGGCGGGCGTGTTCGAGACCTTGAGCTCCTCGCGCACGCCGCAGAAACCACAGTCCTGCTTGCACTCGCCGGGCACGGCCAGGTTGAACGCCGGCGGCGGGCCGTCCTCGGCCGGCTTAAGCGTCGCCATGGGTCGGACGCCGACGAATTCCACCGTCGTCTCCTGGGAGAGGAGGATGTCGGCCAGCACCGAGGCCATCCGGGCCTTTTCATCGTGGTCCCAGTCGTCCGCCGCCGCCCGGTGCAGGATGTCCAGCTGCTCGGTGCGCGCTGCAGCCGGCAGCGCGTCATTGCGAAGCCGCACCTTGAGCTTGGGGGCCAGGCGTCGCTCCGGATGCACCAATCGGACGGCGATTTCCCAGGGGCCGAACGCATGGACGTCGCTCAGCAACCAGCCGTGCCCCAAGCCGAGCTCCAGCTCCTGGCGGAAGCTCTGCAGCCACGCCTCGAAGGTCGGGGCATCGAACGCCAGACGACGCGTTCTGGAGCCTGGTTGAGTCGGAGACGTCATGGCGAGGAGTCTACTCGCGACACGCGCTCCCACTCCACCAGCCACTGGTTGGACGTTTCCGCGGAAACGTCCTGACGCGCGGTCAGCTGCAGTGGCAGGCCCAGGCGTTCCACCAGCGCGACGTGGTCCGCCGCGCCGTCGTTGCGGGTGTGCTCGAAGATGGCGGGCCCCTGCTCGGCCCGGGACGCCTGGTCGCTGCTGCGCACGAGGGCGAAGGCCACGTTGTCGACCACGAGGAGCCTGCCGCCTGGCCGAAGGGCGTCCGTCAGCTGGCGGACGACGGCACCTGGGTCGTGGAGGTGGTTGTAGCTCCGAAGCACCAGGGCGTGGTCGAGGCTCGTCGGGGCCAGGGCGAGGGCCTCGGCGGTGGCCACCTGGACGTCGGCCCAGGGGGCTCGGGTCTGCAGAATGCTGGCGTGTTCGGCGTCGGGTTCCACCGCCCGGTAGCGAATCTGGCCGCCCTCGGCCAGGGGCTGGAGCTGCTCGACGTAGGGGCCATGGCCCGCGCCGATGTCCAGGACGTCGCCCCGCAGGGCGTCGATCCGGTGGCGAACGGCGCGGTCGTCGCGGTTGAAGACATCCGTTTCCACGGGCACGAAGGCTCGTCCGCAGCGTGCGCGGCGCTCGCACTCGCCGCACGCGGCATGCTCGACCAGCCGCCGCAGGTCCGCCGCGAAGTCGTCGGGCGCCGCCTTGTCGCTGATGTCGAGGTAGACCTGCTTGGTTCCATCTTTGACGGTGGCGACCTGCGGCGGCGTGAAGTCGGTCGTGGTGGTGGAGGCGCCAATGAGCCGCCCGCCCCGGTGGACGTAGAGCAGGCGGGCGCCCTCGTCGGCGTCCGGGCCCTGCAGGCGAGGGCAGGGTGCGCCCTCGGGCCAGGGTCTGGATACCCGGTCGAGCACGTAGTGAAAGGAGTTGGAAACGGCTCGGGGTATTGGGGTGAACGCCCCTTCGCCGAAGAGCTCCAGGCTGTCGGGCCGGGGGCCTCCGCAGCGCGCCCGTTCGGCGCAGGTGTCGCAGCCTGGGAGCCAGGCGCCGCCCTCCATGGTCGAGGCTTCCAGCCGCATGGGCTGAGGCTGCCCCGGATTGGCCACCCACAGGTCCAGCTCCCTTGCCGACCACGCCACCGCACGCTCTCCTGCCGGTAGCCAACATGGCGGGGTGTGGAGGCTCTTCAGTTCGACGCCGAGCTCTTCGGCCGCACGGGTGGCCGCGGCCAGGGGACCTACGAGCTCCTCTGGGGCCGGTACCTCGGCCCTGACGTCCGGGGCGTCGCTGTCGGCGGCCGACAGCAGCCACAGCCAGAACCGGTCCACTCCCTTGCTGGCGAACCACCGCACCGTCGCCTCCAGACCGGGCAGGGTGCTGCGCGTCAGCAGGACGTCCGCCACGACGCGAACGTCCCGGGTCGCGAGTACGTCCACCGCCCGCGCCAACAGGTCGAACACCCCGGGCCGGCCGCTGAGGCGGTCGTGCAGTGCCGGGTCGGCGCTCTTGAGGTTCAGGCTCACGACGTCGACGCCGGCGGTCAGCACCGCGTCGGCGTACCGCTCGTGGGACAGCCGCATGCCATTGGTCTGCAGCAGCACGGTCTCGTACCCGAGCTTGCGCGCCCCCCGGACGATCTTGCCCAGGTCCGGTCGCAGCGTCGGCTCGCCCCCGCCCAGCCACAGGTGGCGAAGGCCACGCCCTCGGCCCCACTGAAGCCAGCGCGACACCTCGGCCAGATCCATGGCGGCGCCCGCCGAGGGGTCACAGGCGAAGCACCCGATGCATCGCAGGTTGGAGCTGAAGTCGAGGGTGAGTTCGAGCCAGCCGGTGGTGTCGGGGGCCTGTGTCACCGGCCTCGCAGGGTGGCCACGATCTCTTCGATGACGGGGCGCGCGACCGCCTCGCTGGTGCCGTCGCCCAGCTCGAAGCTGGCGTTCACCTGGTTCTTGCCGCCATCGGCGCCGATGTCGATGCGCAGGTCGACATGGTAGCCCTCGGGGCCGTGCACCCGGACACGCGTTCCCTGCCCGCCCGGCAGCGGGGTTGCCCCGCCGTAGGACCAGGTGCCGAAGCGCTGCTTGCGCTGCACGCGACGCACCATTTTGTGCATCCGGGTTCGTGCCCGGACCATCAGCTCGGACTGGTTCACGCGCTGGCGCAGGCCGGCTTCGTCCAGCGGCCGCTTGACCTGAACGCCACGAGCGCCCCGGAGGTGTTCGGTGGTCCAGCCCAGCAACGCCAGCAGGGTGTCAGCGTCGACCCGGCCGACCACGGTGGCGCCGAGCCCGTAGCGGTTCGTCTCGAAGACGGGAGCCTCCGCCAGGGCGCCGTTTGGCGGCACGAAGGCCAACGTGACGCCGCCCGCCTCGGGGCGCCCCGCCAACCGGTAGTGCGCCTCGACGCGGCGTGCCCGGGAGTCCACGAAGACCTCGGCCCGGGACCAGCCGGGCGCCTGGTCCGGCGCCTTGAACAGCGGTTCGAGCAGCGGCTCCACCAGCAGGTCGAAGTTGTTCTGGTCCGGGTCCATCTCGGTCAGCTTCTTCAGCGAGACCGGCTTGAACTCATCGTCGCCGTAGATGGTCAGGTAGTCCCGGAACACCCCGGTGCACTTGCTGCGGAACGCGCAGCGGCTGCACTGCTCGGTGTAGGTCCGCTGCGACTTGTGGACCTCGTACTTGTTGTCGACGTTTTCGAGCCCCTCGGCGCCCGCCGACTGGGTCACGGTGTTGCTGCCGGCGTGGTGGATCTTGTGCCCCCACTCCGGCATCAGGCAGTAGGGCAGGTTGCCCACGTTGACGTCGAAGTCCGGGTCGACCTTCTCGAACCCTTCCAGCATCTCCCGGTAGTACGGGACCATGTCGCTGTAGCGGGTGATGATCGACGCCAGGTAATCCCTGGTCCGCATCCCGGTCGAGGCGGGGCGCACGATGTCCAGGTGCAGCTGGGCGATGCCGTAAGTCTCGATGAGCTTGGGGAAGTCCGGCAGGGACCGGTAGCTCTCCTCGTTGACGCAGATGTTGGTGGTCACCCGCTGGCCCATGCTGCGGAGCTTGGCGATGCCGTCGACGATGCGCTGGAACGAGCGCTTGCGCTTGGTGACGGCGACGTGGGCCTCCTCGTTGCCGCCCTGGATCGAGATGCGCCAGGTGAAGTCCCCCAGCGCCAGGATGCTCTCCACGAACCCGGGCGTCGGTAGGCGGACGCCGTTGGTGAAGATGACGATCTCTTCGAAGCCCAGGTCTTTGGCCAGCGCGCAGGCATCGACGAAGCGCTTGTGCAGGGTGGGCTCGCCGCCCAGGAACACCAGCCGCGCCGCGCCCGCGGCCCGCGCCTCTCGCAGCGCCCGCTCGATCTGCTCGTACGGCACCGGCCGGGCCAGCTTCATCTCGGTGAGCTGCCCGCTGGAGCAGAACACGCAGCGGTTGTTGCACAGATGCCCCAGCTGAATCTCGAACTGGTGCCCCGAACTCTGCGACGTCACCGCGCTGGCTTCGGCGATGTCCTTGGCGCTCACGTGGGGCGCGTTGGTGGTCATCAGCTCGGTCTTCTGGTCGGGGTGGCGGGGCAGGGTCATGGCGCCGAGCCTCCCGTCATCACCGTCGCCGGCGGTAGCGGTGCCCGCGTGTCCTCCTCGGTGACCTCCCACGGCGCCTGCTTGGTGTTCTTCAGCTCATAGAACCCGCCGCAGAAGCTCTTGTGCGGACAGCCGTTACACTCTTCCTGATAGCCGCGCTGTTCCTTGAGGTACTCGAACAGGTTCACGTCGATGTTGTTGATGAACACCATGTGCCGCTGAATCTTCAGCAGGTCGCCCATCATGTGTTGCTCGTACCCGGGCATGAAACAGAACGGCAGGTTGATGATCTGGAACTTGATGCGGTCGCCCCACTCGTCCATCACCCGCATGGCGATGTCGGCGGCCCGCTGGGTGTCGGGATTGACGTGCACCGTCGCTCTGCCAAACGGCGTCAGGAACTGGATGTTCAGCCAGCGCAGCCCCAGGTCCCAGCACATCTGAGCGATGTCCGGCAGGGCCTCGTGGTTGCTCTTGGTGATGGTGATGTTCATGCCCAGCTCGACGCCGGGCGGGGCGGCCGCTACGCAGTTACGGATCCCCTGCAGGGTCTGGTCCCACGCCTCAGCGACGCCGACGTTCTGAGCGTGGGTGCGGGCGTCGTGGCCGTGCACGCTGAACAGCAGCGTCGTCAGCCCCGAGTTTACGAGCTTGCTGGCGTATTGCGGGTAGGCGCAGCGGCGTCCGTTGGTGGTGACGTTGACCCGGCTGTAGCCGACCCGGCGGGCGTAGCGCACCAGCGGGATGAGCTTGTCATAGAGCGTCGGCTCGCCCCCGTCGAAGTCCACCTGCCACAGGCCCTTTTCGGCGAAGTTGGCCAGGATGCGCCGCTGGTTGTCGAAGTCCCCGTCCAGCTGGGTCCGGTTGCCGGTCGCGCAAAACGTGCAGTGGTTGTTGCACCGGTAGGTCACGTTCATGATGACCTTGGTGGGTCCCCGGCCCGCCGCCAGGCGCTGGTCGAAGGTCCACTTGAAGCGCTGCAGGTCGTCGGGGGTGAAGTCCTCGTCGCGGGTCACCGGGACGTGCTGGAACAGGGGGCTGTAGTCGCGCACGGCGGGGAGCGTTTCACCCTCGTCCTCCACCGCCTTCAGCGCGTTGACGGCCAGCCTCGTTCCCGGCAACGGCGTCGCGAACTGAACCCCGGGCCAAGCGCCGTAGGCCTCCCAGAGGTGAAGCGCGTAGGCCAGCGTCTGGTTGATCTCGGCCTTGGTCTCGCCCGGCATGCCGATGATGAAGTGCACCAGCGTGTGGATGCCGCGCTGGGTGGCCGCCTTCACCGTCTGCTCGATGGCGTCCAGATCCAGCTGCTTGCCCACGACCGTGTCCACGACCCGCTGCACGCCGCTCTCGGCGGACACCGACAGGGTCGTGATGCGGCCCGCCATGGCGTCCAGCTGATCGGCCGTCACCCAATCGGCGCGCATGCCGTTGGGAAAGTCGAAGCCGAGATGGCTGTGATCCGCCAGCGCCGCCAGCAAGCTGTCGAAGTGCCCGGGCTTGACGTTGACCATCTCGTCGAGGAAGTCGATCCGGGTGGCACCGTGGGCGGCCAGGGCCGCGACCGCGCGCTTGAGGTAGTCGCGCGAGTAGCGACGCTGCGTCTTGGGCGACTCCAGGCTCTCGCGCCCGGGGTTGCTGGAGCAGTGGGCGCACCGGTACGGGCATCCCCGAGACGACACCATCGGGAGGGTGCGACCGTCCACAGGGAATGCCCAGGCTCCGCGGCCCAGATGGGCGACCACGCGATCCATGAAGGTGTCTCGTGCCTCGAGGTCCACCAGGTCCCAGGCCGGCAGCGGCAGGGCGTCGAGGTCCTCGACCTGCCCGCCGTGCACCCAGCGCGACCGCTCCGGGCGGCCGGACTCCGACAGCTCGGCGCAGAGTGGGGCGAGGTGGTCCTCGGCCTCGTACTTGAGCAGCACGTCGACTTCGGGATAGGCCCGCAGGATGGCGGGTCCCGGTGCTTCGACGTAGTGCTGACCGCTCTGGTACAGGTCCGCGAGCAGGATCGGCGTGGCCGGATGGGCCTGCCTCAGCGCGGCGATGACCTCTCCGAGCAGCGGGTCTCGGGCCGGCGGCCGGTGAAACGGCGTGAAGTGGAGGACGATAGCGTCGGATGCGCTCACCGCGGCGGCGACCTCAGCCACGGGTGCTCCCATGAGGACCTCATGGCTGCCTTCAGCAAGAGGCCCGAGGCCCGAGGAGGGCAGCGCAAAGGCGTTCACCAGCTCCACCTCGAACCCTGCCTCGCGAAGCAACGATGCGGCCTGCGCACTGCTGAGGTCGCAGTGGTAGGGGTAGTCGATGAAGTCTCGACTCAAGGCCAGCGGGGGCTCGACGATGGTGACGCGGTTCGCCATGTCCGCGTGATAGTAGCGGGTCCAACCCGGCGTTACGAGGCCTCGTTCCCATCTGGCGGCGTGACCAGCGGCGCCAGGTCGTCCAGCTCGTCCACGGCCACCCCCAGGCGCGTGAAGTGAGCGCGCAGTTCGGCCTCCGTCCGGTCGAAGAAGCCGTCCTCGGTCGCATGGAGAATTGCTGCGTTTTCGTAGAGGTGTCGAATGCGCCAGACGTCGTGCATGCGGTCGATCCGAACCGCGCGGACGCAGCCCGCCAGGCGCTCAGCGACCGCCTTCGTGTCCATGGGAAGCATGGGCTGGATCACGGCAAACGTCGCCACCCCGGCGGCGTGGAGCTGCTCCAGCGCCTCGAACCGCTCCTCGACGCTGTCGGCGCGGGGCTCGAAGGCTTGTCGAAGGCGGTCGTCGTCGGTGGGGATCGACAGCCCGACGGCCACGCGGTCGGGGTACTGCCGGAAAAGGTCGATGTCGGCCACCACTCGGGCGGCGCGGGTCAGCAGGACCGGTCGGAAGCCCGCCGGGAGCAGGATCTCCAGGCACCGCCGCGTGATTCGGTAGGTCTTCTCCAGCGGCATGTACGGGTCGGTGATGATGGGGCTCATCCGCACCAGCCCGGGCGTCGTGTTCTCGACCTCCTTCGCCAGCACCTCCGGCGCATCGGTCTTCACGTCGACCCAGTGACCCCAGGGATGCTCCGGGTCCCCTGCGAGCCGGCGGGAGAAATTGGCGCGGTCCATGACGTAGCAGTAGGTGCAGCCGATCATGCAGCCGACGTAGGGGTTGATGTAGTAGTGGCCGGGGCCCTCGGCCATGAGCACCCGCTCCCGCGTTACCTCCCGCACCAGCGTGCGGCGCTCGGCAGGGGGCGCGGCGGGCGGCAGCGCCACGGACTTCTCTTGATGGCGCACCATGCGGACGAAGCCATCCACCACGCGCCGATGCTCCTCCTCCAGCGCCGCCGCTCCCTCGAACTGACGCCGTACGGTGACGTTGAATAACCGCGTTCGGGCCCAGCACTCGCGCGCGTCGTCGCGGGCCTCCAACTCGACCAGCAACACCGTGCCCGTGGGGCCTTGAAGATGGGCGCACAGGCCCTGCTCGTCGTCCCAGCTGAGCAGGCGCCAGCCAGAGGACGATACCGGGCGTTTGAGGAGCGGGGCCAGCAGGTGCTGGGCGACGCTCAAGGGTCTTTCCGCGGCTTGAGAAGCGGTGAACTGTCCCACTCTTCGGTCACGCCGCCGGCACGCCGGGCGGGCGTTCTCGGTGCAGAACGCAGGATGTCTTCCAGGTCCTTGAGCAGCGCCTCCGCCGTCGGGCGGTCCGCGGGACGCTGCGACAGCATGGCGTCGACGAGCCCGCGGAACGTCTTTGGGATGGCATCTGCGACCCGGGGGCTCCAGTCAGCGTCCTCGGTGAGCAGGCGCTTCATCAACGTCTCGAGGGCGCGCTCAGCCACCAGCGGGGGGTAGCCGTGGAGCAGCGCGAACGCGAGGCATCCGATGGCGTACACGTCCGCCCGGGCGAGCCGGATGGGGTCGTTGCCCAGGGTGTAGCTCGAGTCCGCCAGCTCGGGGGGCAGGTAGTCCGGCGAGCCGATGGGCGTGCCCTCTTCGGTGGTGGTGATGCGGTGGCCTGCCATTCGGGCCAGGGCGAACCCCGCCAGCGTGATGTGGAACCGGCGGTCGGACACGCGGCTGACGAACATGTTCTCGGGGCGCAGGTCCCGATGCGCGATCCCCGCCGCATGCGCCGCCGCAATGCCGGCGCACACCTGTCGAACCACCTCGGCGGCGTCTATCCACTGCATCGGGCCGGTTTCTTCGAGCAGCGTCGACAGCTTGGCCGTGTCCTTGAGCTCGACGACCATATAGTCGTGGCCGCGGGTCCGGCCGGCGCCATAGACCGTCAGCACATTGGGATGGCCAAGTGCCGCCAGGGCCCGGATCTCGCGCTGAAACCGCGCCCGAATCTCGGGGCTCTGGCTCAGGTGGCCGTGGAGCACCTTGAGTGCGACCTGCTGGCTGGTGTCGGTGCGAACGGCGCGAAAGACCTCGCTCCGGGACCCAGCACCGATGAACTCCTCGATGCGGTAGCGCCCGTCGATGACGTCGCCCACGTCAAAGATGCTCTGCTCCATGGGGCTACCGTTGCCGGGACGCTCCAAAAAGACAAGCTCTGGGGGCGCCCGACGCAAAAAGGGCGGGTCGCCGAAGCGACCCGCCCAGTGGTCCGACAGCGAAGGCTGTCTACTGAGGCGCTGCGAGGAACGGGAACGCGGTCTCGTCCACCACCGCGTCATCCGCCGCCACGCCGTCGCCCACACCCGCCAACGCGCCGGCCGCGAGGACCGAGTAGGTGGTGTCGATGACGTCGTAGCTCGGCGCGCGGCCGCCACAGTCGGCGTTGGGAACGACGCCAGTAGCGTCTGCCTCCACCGCCAGGTACTGCCCACAGGTGCTGCTCGCCGAGTTCAGGTAGAGCCTGTCGTCGGCAAGCGCACCCGCCAGCCCGTCGTAGGACGTGCTGCTGGTGGGCGCCCCGTAGAGCAGCTGGTTGCCGCAGCTGGCGTCGAGGGCGTCGTAGATCGCCAGGTTGGCAGCAATCTCTGCAGCCCAGTTGGCGCTCCAGTCGGCCGGCTCGTCCAACTGGTAGGCGTTGTCGGACGGGTCCCCATCGGTCCCGGTGAACTCCCCGATCAGCGCCGTCGTGACGCCGGGACGCCCGGCGCGGTCGATGAGCGCGCCCAGCGCCGGCGGAGCAGGCGTCGGGTCGGCCAGGAACGGGAACGTGGACTCGTCCACCGTGGCATCGTCCGACGGCACGCCGTCGCCCACGCCGGTCAATGCGCCCGCCGCCAGCACCGAGTACGTCGTATCGATGATGTCGTAGCTCGGCGCCCGACCGCCGCAGTCGCTGTTGGGCACCACGCCCGTAGCGTCCGCTTCCACCGCCAGGTACTGCCCGCAGGTGCTGCTCGCCGAGTTCAGGTAAAGCCTGTCGTCGGCCAACGCACCGGCCAGCACGTCGTAGGACGACTCGCTCGTGGGCGCGGTGTACAGCAGCTGATTGCCGCAGCTGGCGTCGAGGGCGTCGTAGATCGCCAGGTTGGCGGCGATCTCCTGGGCCCAGTTGGCGCTCCAGTCGGCAGGCTCGTCGAGCTGGTAGGCATTGTCGGACGGGTCGCCGTCGGTACCCGTGAACTCACCGATGAGCGCGGTGGTCACGCCGGGACGTCCCGCCCGATCGATGAGCGCACCGAGGGTCGGCGGGTTCGGGAAGGGAAGCCCGGGAGCATCCAGGAACGGGAAGGTGGTCTCGTCGACCGTCCCGTCGTCGGACGGTACCCCGTCGCCCACACCGGTCAGTGCGCCTGCGGCCAACACCGAGTACGTCGTATCGATGATGTCGTAGCTGGGCGCACGGCCACCACAGTCGGAGTTCGGCACCACGCCCGTGGCGTCCGCCTCCACCGCCAGGTACTGCCCGCAGGTGCTGCTCGCCGAGTTCAAGTAGAGCCTGTCATCGGCCAACGCGCCGGCCAGGACGTCGTAGGACGTCTCGCTCGTGGGCGCGGTGTACAGCAGCTGGTTGCCGCAGCTGGCGTCGAGGGCGTCGTAGATCGCCAGGTTCGTCGCGATCTCGCCGGCCCAGTTGGCGCTCCAGTCCGAGGGCTCGTCGAGCTGATAGGCGTTGTCCGACGGGTCCCCATCGGTGCCCGTGAACTCGCCGATCAGCGCGGTGGTGATACCCGGCCGGCCGGCCCGGTCGATCAGGCTACCCAGCGCCGGTACGGGCGGGAACGCGAGGCCTTCGGCGTCGAGGAACGGGAAGGTGCTCTCGTCCACGGTGCCGTCGTCACCGTCCACGCCGTCACTCACCGCGAGCGTGCCATCGTTCGACAGCACCGTGTAGGTGGCGTCGATGACGTCATAGCTCGGGGCGCGTCCGCCGCAGTCGGTCAGTCCCAGCTCCACGCCCAGGTAGGAGGCGCAGGTGGTCTCACCCGAGTCGACGTACAGCCGGTCGTCCACCAGCACCGTCGCGAGTGCAAAGTACGCGTCGGCGTTGGTGGCCCCGTCGCCGGGGTTGAGCAGCTGATTACCGCAGGTGGCGTCCAGGGCGTCGTAGATAGCCAGGTTGCTGGCGATCTCGTCGGTCCAGGTGCCCGCCCAGTCGCCTGGCTCGGTGGTGTTGTAGGCGTCGTCGCTGGTGCCGTCGGTGCCTGTAAACTCCCCGATCAACGCGGTCGCGATGCCTGGCCGACCCGCACGGTCGATCAGGGCACCCAGCGCCGGAGCTGCGGGCAGGTTGCTGGTCTCACCGTCGGCCGTCGCGTCTGCATCGCCCTCGGCATCAGAAGTCCCGCCGTCGGCATCAGAAGTCCCGCCGTCAGCATCAGAAGTCCCGCCGTCGGCGTCGCCAGCCACGTCCGGGCCGTCATCGGGGGTCGTCCCCCCGTCGTCGGGGGTCGTGCCCCCATCGTCAGGAGTGGCACCGCCATCGTCCGCCGTCCCTGTGGCGTCCGCATCGGGGGTAGCACTCACGTCTTCCTGGGTGTCCGGCGTCGGGGCCGGATCGTCCTCAGGACACGCTGCCAGTCCGAGCGCCAGGCTCAGTACCAGCAAAGGCTTCAATAGTGGTTTCATCGTATGAGCGTCGTTGTGTGTGTGCTCGTACGATTAAGGCTGCTGCCGCGTGGCGCCCCAGACGCTCACGATGTCGCCGGCGCCGGTGAGGGCGGCCTTGTCGACCTCGATCACGATGGCCAGGGTGTTCAGCGGCGCGAAGAAGTCGTGGTCGCCCGTGGCCGGCGGGTCCTGCAGCAGGCTGACGAGAGTCCCCGACAGGCTGGCGTCGACGGCGGTCACGCAGCCGGCAGCGTCGAAGTCCCCGGCGCCCAGACCGGCGGCGGTGGTGTTCACGGCCTCCACGGTGGCGTTGAAGCCAGCGAGGTTCATGAAGAACGGGTCGTCGTGAAGCCCCGTGTGCACAGTGAACATGCTGTTCTGGCTGGTGAGGCTGCCGCTGGCGTCGCCCGACGCGTAGTCCATGCTGCCGAGCCAGCACTCGATGTTCTGGCTGGCGTCGAACTGGCAGATGATGTCGACGTTGGCGCCGGCGGTACCGCCGTAGGCGTCCCAGCTGGTGGTGTGGAAGACGTACTGGGCGGCGTCGGAGAAGGTCGAGGCGCCATCGGCGATGGGGTGGACCGTCATGATGAAGTTGATCTTGGTGCCGTCCGAGCTGGTCCAGGCATAGAGATCGTTGATGTCGGTGGTCGGGTCCGCGGTTACGGCCGGCGCATCGAGGTGGTCCGCGGCGAAGGCCGGGCCCGAGAGCAGCAGGGTGAAGGCGGCGGCCGCCATGAGATAACGCATATCAGGAAACTCCTGGGGAACTAGAAAAGATAGTGGTTGCAACTGCTTGCCGGTGCTCAAGCCAGAGCAGCCGGACTTCTCCACATCGGTGAGCGTTCCGCGCAGCACCGGATGGACCGTGACGGTCTTCACCGCCTCCTGGGCCAGGGCACAGGCCCTGGCGGGGTTCTTCGCTTCGGCATGGACCCGAATCGCCAGGTCGTAGGCCCTGGCGGTCTTGCGGTTGGCCAGGTTGGCGTCGGCCAGCGTGGCCGCGCGCTTCAGGTCGCCGTTGGCCATGAAGAACTCAGCGCCGTGGTCGCTGTACGCCAGCGGCATCTGCTTGAGCAGCACGTCGTACATGCCGCGGGCCTTGGCGATGAGCGCTTCGCCTTCCTTCTTGTTGCCCGTAGCGACGAGCAGCTCGCCGAGCGTCCCTGCCGCCTCGGGGTCCTCGGCGACGGCGACGACCGGACGGAGCAACGCGATCGCGCGCTTCGTGTCGCCCTTCTCCACCAGCATCTCGACCAGGTGGACGACCGCCGTGTGGTACTCGGGCAACCGCCTCACGGCCGCCTCGTAGAACGGACGCGCCTTTTCGGGCTGGTCGGCCCGCTCGGCCCACATGACGCCGCGCTGGAAATCCACCCAAGCCCGCGCGAAGGGCGACAGGTCGGTGTAGGCGTCCTGGGCCTTCTGGTAGGCGGCGTCGGCCTCCGCGTACTTGCCGTGCTGCATCAGCGCGGTGCCCAGGGAGGTGTAGCTGGTGTAGCTGCCGCGCTTGGCGACGGCGGCCTGAGCCAGCTGCAGTTGCCTGGCCAGAGCGTCCTTGTGACCGAGGGCGGCGCCGTAGCTGGCTTTGGCGCGAGCGACGTCGGCGGGTTTGGCGCCGAGTTTGGCGGCCTCCTCGACGGCTACGAGGGCGTCGGCGAAGCGGTGGATGGCGGACAGCGCCTTGGCACGGAGCATCAGGGCTTTGGCCGATCCAGGGTTGGCCTGGACCAGGGCGTGCGTCTCGGCATCTGCCCGCTGGAGGTCACCTGCAATACCGACGAACTGTGACCGCAGCATGCGCGTCCCGACGAGTCGCGCCATCACGTCCACGCGCTTGCGAGCCGCGGCGGGCATCTTCGTGATCGCCTTGATAGAGGCGTTCAGGTTCTTGACCGCGAGCACGCTGCTGGTGGTGCGATCGGTCCGGGGGGCGATGGCCCGAGGGGCAGGAACGCTGGGCGCCTTCTGTCCAGCCCGGGTGGCGGCCGGCGTGTCTTTGGGGGCCAGGGTCTTGGCGCTTTCGGCGCCAGCTGTGGACGCCGTCTGCGTGGCCGGAGCCGCGTGAGCCTCCGATACGAGCGGGTTTCCACCGTGTTGCTTGCAGCCGACGCACGTCGCTGCAAGCGCCATCCATACCAATGCGCGCATGTGTGTCCTCTCGCCTCTGAGCGGGGCCGTGAATGGACGGGGTACGGAGTTGGTTCACAAACGGATCACATTGACCTAAGTTCCCCACCCCGGAGGAACGCCATGTCTCGCCATTTCAGCCTCGACGCCCCATCCACCCGGCTCTCGCGGTGGCCTTTGAACACCCTCTTCGCCCTCGGCGCAGCCCTACTCGTCGTCAGCGGGTGCGCGAGCACCGGTTCGGACAAGGACGGCGACACCGCGTCCGCGCCCAAGCCGCCTCCGCCTGTGGTCGTTGCGGCGGCCCCGCCGGTGAAGAAGCAGCCTCAGGTGCAGCTGGTGGCGGAGCCCACCTGGCGCCCCACCGTGACCTCCGAGAAGGACTTCTTGAAGATGTCCAAGAAGGTCGGCAACGAGCGGTACGTGAAGGCGTTGCTCGACGTGCGCGACAACGGCGGCGTCTTCTACTTCGACGTCAACGTCTACAATGTCCACATCGAGTTCGCCTACCGCGAGTTCTACACCGATCAGGCGCTGACGCCTTCGCGGCGGGCGGCCTTCAACAAGAACTACGAGAAGAACAAGCCCGACTTCATCCTGGTGACGCTGGTCAACCACCTCGACAGCGACATCTGGACGTTTTCCTTCTGGGAAGGCGACCAGATGACCGGCAACCACGTGGCGTCGGCCCACAAGCGCATCGCTTCGACCTTCTTCATGGGCCCCAAGCTGCGGTTCCGCCCGGCGTCCCCGCGCCAGGAGCGGTTGGCCAAGGAGCTGGCGGCGGTGCCCCACATCACCAACGACAGCATCTACAAGCTGTCCACCCAACACACCTTCAACGCCGGTCGCCGGGTCGGCATCCTGCGCCTGGTCAAGAAGGGGCAGGACTACAACGCATTGACCTTCAAGCCGAGCGAGATTGTCATCCTGCAGGAGCCCATCCCGGAGATCACCGCCGTCAGCGGCATCATCTCCGAGCAGTTCTCCACGCCCCTGGCCCACGTGAACCTGCGCGCCGCCGCCTGGGGTATCCCGCACATCGGGCTGCGAAACGCGTCGAAGACCCACAAGAAGCTCATCGGTAAGCCGGTGCTCTTCCACGCCAAGGAGGACGGGTTCGAGCTACGCAAGGCCACCAAGGAGGAGGCCGAGCTCATCACGACGAAGGTCGGGCGCAAGGCGGTCGCGATCCCGCGCGCGGACCTCAAGCGCACCCAGTTGGGCTGGCTGCCCGAGATCCGGGCCACCCAAACCCCCGTGTTTGGGGCCAAGGCGGCGAACCTCGGCGAGATCGCCTACGCTAAGATTCCGGGTGTCCTGGTGCCCCTAGGCTTCGGTGTCCCCATCGCCCACTACGACGCGCACATGAAGCGCAACGGCCTCAACGAGAAGGTCGACGCCCTGCTCAAGGACAAGAAGCTGGCCAAGGACGGCAAGTACCGCCGCGAGAAGCTGGCGGAACTGCGCAAGGCCATCGAGACGGCGCCGCTGGACCCGAAGCTGGTGGCCGAGGTGGACCGACGGATTACGCAGCTCAAGCTCAAGCCGGGTGCTGGGGTGTTTGTCCGCAGCTCGACCAACGCCGAGGACCTCCCCGGGTTCACCGGAGCGGGGCTGTACACGACGGTGCCGAACGTGAAGGGCTCCGAGGACGTGGGCAAGGCCATCCGCAAGGTCTGGGCGTCCATCTGGAACTTCCGCGCGTTCGAGGAGCGAGTGTTCCACGCGATTGATCACCGGACGGTCTACGCCGCGGTGCTGATCCAGACCGGGGTGAACGCCACCGCCGCGGGCGTCCTGATCACCACCAACATCTTCGACACCAAGGACAGCGGGACCTACACCATCAACGCCAAGAAGGGCCTGGGCATGCGGGTCGTCGGCGGCAAGAAGATCCCCGAGCAGCTGCTGTACAACCCCGAGAAGCGGACCATCAAGGTCCTGTCGCGCTCGGACGAGACCACGATGCTGGTCTTCGACGAGAAGAAGGGCGGGGTACGCGAGGTGGAGACGCCGAAGGGCAAGCCCGTGCTGGACGACAAGCGCGTCATCGAGCTGGGTGTCGCCGCACAGCAGATCACCAAGCTGTTTCCGAAGGCCAAGGCGCTCGACATCGAGTGGCTGCTGGAGGGCAACAACATCCAGATCGTGCAGGCGCGTCCCTTCGTGACCCGATAGAACCGATTTACCCGGCGCCTGATTTGCAGTGAAGCCCGCCGTAGGGGACAATCCGCGTCGACATGCGCATCTGTCCAAACTGCGACTACAAGGGGCCCGAGAAAGTCTGCCCCGAATGCGAATTCCCGATGCTCAGCGCGGACGGGTTCGCTCCCAAGAAGGAGGAGACGGAGCATCCCCTGATTGGGCAGGTGTTCGAGGGTCGCTACCGCATCCTCGAGATGATCGGCGAGGGGGCCAGCGGCTGGGTCTTCAAGGCCGAGCATGTGACGATGGGCCAGGGCGTGGCCCTGAAGGTCCTCCGGGAGGAGGCCAAGTCCAACATCCAGATGGTGAAGCGCTTCATCAGTGAAGCGCGCACCTCGAGCCAGCTGCGCGACCCGCATACGGTGCGGGTGTTCGACTTCGGCGAGTCCGATGACGGCGAGCTGTACATCGCGATGGAGTGGCTGGTCGGCAAGCCGCTCAGCGACGTCCTCGAGGAAGAAGAGTACCTTCCGCCGCCGCGCGTAGCGCACATCATCCGCCAGATATGCTTTGGCCTGCGCGAAGCCCACGATCTGGGGCTGGTGCACCGTGACCTGAAGCCGGAAAACGTCTTCCTGGTGGAGAGCGGCGGGGACCCGGACTTCGTGAAGATCCTCGACTTCGGCATCGCCAAGGCGGTCGAGGGGCAGGCCGCGGCGGAGCGGCGCACGAAGCTGACCGAGATGGGCGCCACGTTGGGGACGCCCTGGTACATGTCTCCCGAGCAGGCCTGCGCGTTGGATCTCGACCGCCGCAGTGACCTCTATTCGCTGGGCGTGATGCTCTACGAGATGCTGTCGGGCGAACTGCCCTTCGACGGCGACGTGGGCATGAAGGTCCTGATGCAGCACGTCAACGACCCGCCGCCGATGATGCCGGCGAGCGTGGGCGGAGTACCCATCGCGCAGGAGCTGCGCGATTTGACGATGCAGCTGCTGGAGAAGAAGCCGTCGCAGCGGCCGGCGACCGCCGAGGAGGTCGCTCATCGGCTCAAGCGCTGGGCGACCCGCTGGACCAGCCCCGACATGGCGGCGCAGGCCTACACCGCCGAACTCAACGAGGACATCAGCAACAACGTGGCTTCAGCACGCCCGGCGGGTCCGCGCGACGCTGCCCTGGCCGCCACGACCAACCAGCGGGCCCTGCCGGACGCGCCGGTGGGAGCCTCCCCGGCGGCGAGCGATGTGGGCCAGCTGTCCGAGCCCGCTCAGACCAGCATCGCCGGCGCTGCGGCTTCCGGTGGCAAGGGGCGGGGTGGGCTGATTGCACTGCTCGTCATTCTGCTCCTCGGGGCCGGTGGCGCTGCGGCCTACTTCGCGATGCAGTCGGGCAAGGGCGCCAAAGCCCACGGCGCGACGGCGAAAGACGATACGGACAAGGGCAGTTCCGGCGAGGCCGGGAGCGTCACCAAGGACGAGACGACGCCCAAAGGCGGGAACGCTGGCGCGGGTGGCTCCACGGCCAAGGCGGGCGGCGACGCAGCGGCTGCCGGCGGGTCGGGCGACGCGGATGCTGGGGCCGTCGCAAAGGCTGATGCGGGCCAGGCCAATTCGGCAGGAACGTCCGGCTCGGGCGGCTCGGGCGACGACGGCGGTGGCAAGACCGCCAGCCCAGGCACCGGAAATGGTGGGAACCCCAAGGTTTCCCTATCGACCAGTCAGATCGAGCAAACCATCGGCGGCAAGGTCGGGTCGCTACGCAAGTGCATCAAGAAGCACGTGGCGGCGGGCGCGTCCCACAACCTGACGGTTGCGTTCACCATCAAGGCCAGCGGAAAGGTCAGCGGGGCGCGCGTGGCCCCCAACGCGGGCAAGTTGAACGGGTGTCTGTTGAAGGTCATCAAGGGGCTGAAGTTCCCCGCCCACGACCGCAGCTCCATCAAGTTCAGTTTCCCCATCAAGGCCCAGAACAAGGGCTAGCCCGAGCCGGCGCGAGCAGGACGGAACCACGCTCTCGCGGCTACGTGGCTAACTGAACTCGTTTTGAAACGAGTCGCCATCCAAGAGCCCGAAGGGCGCCTCGTGGAACACCCACTGCGGCTCCCGCCAGCCATCTCCCAACAAGCACCCCGACAAAGAACAGCAGGAGCAGGGGCTGGTGGGCGCTCGTGGATTTCCAGCGGGGGCGCCAGCCCACGCTGGAAATCCAAGCGGCTCGTGGGAAAATCGCGGAGCGAAGCGAAGCGGTTTTTCCAAGGACCTGTGTGCAGGTTGTGGGCGGCCGCAAGACGATCCCCCAACCTTCTCCAATGCCCCATCCGGCCGTCCACAAGCTGTGCCCAGGTCCGTCAGCCGCGTCAGCGTCCACAGCCCTCCCGCAAGCCCGCGCTCCATCTACTCTCACCGGCAACCAACCCATCTCGTCTAGCGGCGAACTGGTTATGCCCGCGACAGAACAGCTTCAGGTTCTCTACAGAGTGCAGCCCGCCCCGACTGAAGGCGTCGACATGCTGGTACTCCAGGAACCGCGTCTCGCAGCACCTCCGCCCGGTCTCGGGGTCCACATACGCGCACCGATACCCATCCCGCTCAGCCACCGCCCGCCGCACACCGTTGGGAATCCGCCGCGTCCGCCGAGCTGACTGGGACGCCCGCGCTTTGGCGCTCGCCGCCTTCTGCTTCTTCGGCCGCGCCCCCACGGCGTACTTCCGCTTACGCAGCCGGTCGCGCAGCTCGCGGACCGCGGTCTCGATGGCCGCCGCTTCGTCACACGACTTTCCGTTGGCCTGGGCGAGTAGTGTCTTCACTTCCTCCAGCATGCCGACCAGCTCCGAGCTTCCGGTGAACGTGACCTTGTAGGTGTCCTTCGCGAGTGGCTCGGGGCGAGGCGCCGGCTTCTTGGCCACCGGCCTGTCATCCAAAGAACCGTTGGCCTGGTCGAACAGCGGCGCCGAGGACCTGGCAGGCTGCCGGTCCCGTCGTCGGGGTGTCTTCCGAATGGACGTCGGGACGGCGGGCCTCGGGGCTCTCTCCGCGAGGAGCTGTTTGACCTCGTCGACCGTCTTGTCCACCGCGGCGTCCAATAGATCGTCGGCGGTCTCGGTCGTCAGGTGCGGACCGAGCGTTCGTGCAGCCGTCAAGCTCAGCTGCCCGGCCTCGAGCATCGCCAGAACACGCGGAACGCGTTGTGCCAGCCGAGCCACGGCAATTCGGTTGTAGGCGGCGGCCTTCTCGAAGCCCAATGCGTCGGTGCAGTAGACGAACATCGACGAGTAGCTGCGGGCGTGGTGGAGGTCCCGGCGCTCGACCTCGGCCAGGTGTCGAAGGAGCTCGACCTCCCATGCACGGCCTTTGGAGACAAGCGAGCGTAGGCTGTCGAGCAGGTCAGCGTCGGTGAGGGCCGCGAGGGACGACGTCGGGAGCATGATGAGCACCTCTTGAGAGTGGAAGGTGTTTATATCATGGGGTTTTTGACGTTCTTGGGTGGGCCTGGTCGAGATGCCGCGCTGGCGTTGTCGAGGCGTGGGGTTTGAGGGGGCTCCATGGCGTTTTCGGAGGGAGACCGAGGCATTGGGGTTCGGAGGTGGGCTATCTTTCGACTTGGACGAATCTGAGATGGGCTGAAACCCGTCAAGCAGAAAAGTGACTTTCTTTGCCGCGGGTTGGGGCATTGCGGCGGGTGCGAAAGGGCTGTGGACGCTGACGCGGCTGACGGTCCTGGGCACAGCTTGTGGACGGCCGGATGAGGCATTGGAGAAGGTTGGGAGCTCGTCTTGCGGCCGCCCACAACCTGCACACCAAGGACCTTGGAAAAACCGCTTCGCTTCGCTCCGCGATTTTTCCACGAGCCGCTTGGATTTCGTGCCTGGGCTGGCGCCCCCGCACGAAATCCACGAGCGCCCACAGCCCCTGCTGCTTCTGTTCTTTGTCTGGGGTTCTTGTTGGAAATCGGCTGGTGGGAGCCGGTGTTGGCGTCAGGCGATGGTCCCTCGGGCTTGGTCCGGGAACTCGTTTCGAAACGAGCTGGGGCGTCATCCGCTGGGCCGATCCCGGTGGGGACTGCCCCGCCGTTTTTCACGGGCCAAGGGCAGGGGTTTCGTCCCGGTGGGGTCTGGAAACCCCACCCTGAGAATCGGCTGTCAATTGATTTGTTTTTAATGATTGCAGCGGCTTGTGCGAAAAATGACCGATTCGTCGCACTTGGCACCCGGCTTGCACAAGTACCTGGCACCCACATGACCTGGGGTCAACGAACCCCGGCCAACCACTCCAAACCGAGGAAGTCAGATGTACATGCCGCCCAAGTCCTTCATCGAGCCCGAGCGTGTCTCCTGCAAGCGTCTCCGCCGCGAGATGCCGATCTTCGAGTGCATGTCGATGTACGTCGACGCCAACGCCCTTCGCCGCAAGAGCAAGCCCTGCTTCGCCTGCCCCCAGGGCGCCGACGTCCGCTGCAACTACGCCGACCGCAGCTAAGACACCCGGATTGACCTGCGCAGCTCCCGTCGGTCCAGGGATTCCTCTTGATCGCCGCCGGCTGACGCACTAGGACCTGCCGACGATGTCGACACCCTGGGCCCTTCTCGCATTCGGCCTGGTGATGCTGCTCCTGAGCGCCAACCTTTTCTGGCCTCTGCGACGCCCATCACCGATTGCCCCCGTCAGCTTCTTTGCAGGCTGGCTGACGGGCGAGCTCGCCGTGCACATGATGGTGCTCTCGCTCGGGGTCGGTGTCGCGCTCATGGCTGCAGGCGCCCTCGAAGCCTGGCCCGGATGGCTGGGCCTGGCCGCCCTCGGTGGCGGCGTTTACGGGCTACAACGGGCCTACGCCGAGGCCGAGCGTGCGGGCGACGACATGGCTGCCGCACTCCGGGAAGCCTTCGGACAGGACGCCCCAGAGGCGAAAGAGCCGTTCGACCTGCCGCGCTTCAGCGATTTGGTGCGCCCGTTCAGTCCACACCGCTCCGACGTCGTCAAAGTCAAAGACGTGCCCTATGCCTCCGAGCATGGTCGCCGGGGCATGCTGGACATCTTCTACGGCGCTGACTGGGGCTGCTCGCCCCTACCCGATGTCAGCGGAACACCGGCTGAGCGGCCGGTTTTCGTGTATGTGCACGGCGGCGCATGGGCGATTTCCAAGAAAGAACACCAGGGGCTCCCGCTGCTGAACCTGCTGGCCAGCCGAGGCTGGATCTGCGTCAGCATCAACTACCGGTTGAGCCCCCAGGCGACCTTCCCCGACCACCTCATCGACGTGAAGAGGGCCCTGGCCTGGACCAAGGACAACATCGCCCGCTACGGCGGTGATCCCGACTTCATCGTCATCAGCGGTGGCTCCGCCGGAGGCCACCTGGCCGCGCTGGCGGCGCTGACCTCCAACGACCGCGGGTACCAACCCGGGTTCGAGGACAAAGACACCTCCGTCCAGGGCTGCGTCGCCCTGTACAGCGTCTTTGACCTGCTCGACCGCCACGAGCACTGGCCGCATCCCTGGATGACCGTCTGGATGGAGCGCCTGGTCATCAAGCAGAAGGTCAAGGACGCCCCGATGCTGTTCGAGGCCGCTTCGCCGGTCGAGCAGTTGGAGCCTGGTGCGCCGCCGTTCCTCGTCATCCATGGCGATAGGGACTCGATGGTGCCGCCTGCCGAGAGCGAAGCCTTTGTGAAGGCCTACCGGGAGATCGTGGGCGATGGTGTCGCGCTGGCCAAGGTCAGCGGGGCGCAGCACGCCTTCGACGTGTTCACATCCAGACGCACGGTACTCGTCAACCAGGCGATTGCACGCTACGTCGATGGACTGTGGCAGCGAAGCGAGCCACGGATGAAGCTGGTGACGACGCCACGGCTGACGTTGGTGCGGTCCAACACGGACCAACTCGGCCTGGGCGGACGAAAGACCTTGGAAGCGGGTCGCGGCCGTCGGTAAAGTACCGGCCGCCGCAACTGGGACTGGGATTTGAGAGTCACGGGACTGCCGGGGGCGGCCGTACACGGAGGACGAGAGTTATGCTGAGGCGAATCGCTCTGGCGGCGTTGCTGCTGGCGTCGGTGGGCACCCTGGGGGCCGCCTGCACTTCGGAAGGGACCGGCAACAACGGCACCGGGATCAACGTCGACGCGATCGGGTCCGATGGCGTCACCGCCCCGGACACCCCGCGCGACACCCCGGCCGAGCCGGACGTCCCCCTGGAGCCGGGCGCCATCGGGTGGCCCTGCACGGAGAACGCGGACTGCAACAGCGGCTACTGCGTCCCTGGTCCGGATGGTTACGTCTGCACCAAGGAGTGCGACGAGGAGTGCCCCAACGGCTACCAGTGCAAGGGCGTCGAGGGTGGCAGCACCGATATCGTGTTCCTGTGCGTGCCCATCGTTCAGCAGAACTGTACCCCGTGCCAGGCGGACTTCCAGTGCAACGGCGGCGTGTGCCTCGACATCGACAGCGACAGCCGCTGTGCGTCGACGTGCGCCTCCAACGACGACTGCGACGGCGGCTACGCGTGCCTCGAGGACCCGCGGGGCCTGCGCGAGGGCACCTTCTGCCAGCCGACCACCGGCAGCTGCAGCTGCAACGAGCAGATCGACGGCGGCCAGCGCTCGTGCCAGTTCGGTAACGCCCTGGGCACCTGCGTGGGCGTCGAGGTGTGTGACCAGACCAAGGGCTGGGGCGCCTGCACCGCGACCGAGCCGACCCCGGAGCTGTGCGACGGCATCGACAACGACTGCAACGGCCTGTGGGACGACGGTCTCGTCGATGGCGGCGCCTGCTCCAACGAGACGCCCGGCGTGGGCACCTGCGCCGGCACCCAGGTGTGCCTGGGCGCCCAGGGCTGGGTCTGCAACGCACCGACCCCGGAGGCCGAGGTCTGTGACTACAAGGACAACGACTGCGACGGCGACGTGGACGAGGAGTTCACCACCGCCGATGGGCTGTACGTCCACTTCCAGAACTGCGGTGAGTGCGGCCTCAGCTGCGCCGTCGGCTTCCCCAACTCGGCGGCCACCGAGTGCGTGCTGGTGGCGGGTCAGCCCCAGTGCCGCATCGTCGACTGCCTGCCTGGGTTCGAGAAGATCAACGATGTGCAGTGCGTCGACACCGGCGCTTCGCTGTGCCAGGCGTGCAACAGCAACGCCGACTGCTTTGGCGACAACGCCTGCCTGAGCCTGGGCGACGGCAGCTGGTGCGGCAAGGCCTGCACCGGCGCGAGCGACTGCCCGGCGGGCTTCAGCTGCCAGAATGTGCCGGAGTCGTCCAGCAACCAGTGCGTGCCGACCTCCAACAGCTGCAGCTGCAGCTCGTCGAACCTGGGCGTGACCAAGGGTTGCTCGGTCAATTTCACCCCTGGCGACCCCAACCTGCCCAGCTACACCTGCATCGGCCAGGAGGTCTGCGAGGCCAGTGGCTGGAGCAGCTGCCAGATGCCCAGCGAGGACTGCGACAGCATCGACAACGACTGCGACGGCCTCATCGACGAGGACTTCAAGGACGCCAGCGGCGACTACTCGAGCCTCGACCACTGTGGTGCCTGCGGCATCAGCTGCTTCGCCTTCGTGCCCCAGAACGCATCGCCGGTGTGCGACGTCAGCGGCGCCGGCGCGGCCCAGTGCAGCTACAGCTGCACCAACGGCTACGTGGACGTGGACGGGCTTAGCGACAACGGCTGTGAGTGCTTGCCCCAGGGCGGCCCCGACTTCCCCGACGCGCTGGGTGAAGACAGCAACTGCGACGGCGTGGACGGCGAGGTGAACAACGCCGTCTTCGTGAGCAAGGCCGGCGACGACAGCAACCCCGGCACCCTCGAGTCGCCGATGAAGACCATTCAGGCCGCCATCCAGCGGGCCGACTCGCAGAACAAGCGGGACGTCCTCGTCGCCACCGGCGCTTACCAGGAGAACATCCAGCTGGAGAACGGCGTCAGCGTCTACGGCGGCTACAGCGCGGTCTTCGACGTGCACGACGCCACGGCCTACGAGACGGCCATCATCGGCCAGCCTTTCACGGTGGCCAACCCGGCGGCGGTGAACATCGAGGGCGTGGGCTCGCAGGCGACGACCTTTGATGGCTTCACCATCTTCGGCGCCGACAACCCCGACCCCAGTGGCAGCAGCTACGGCATCTTCATCTATCAGCCGGGCGCCAACCTGACCGTGAGCAATAACATCATCTACGCGGGTGACGGCGGCAACGGCGCCGGCGGCGATGCCGGCACCGACGGGAACTCCGGGTCCGCGGGTAGTCCCGGTGTGGTCGGAAAGAACTCCAACGGCTTCTGCGCCTCCAGCGACCATGCCGATGGCGGCGTGGGTGGCGCGACTTCGTGCGGCGGAACTACCACCAACGGTGGTCAGGGCGGCACTCGAGTGTGCGCAGCATTGGTTTTGGAGAATGCCCAGGGCAATCCCTACGACGTCTGGAGCTATGACCAGTCGAACGATGTGAATTTCTCGTTGCAGCACGCCGATGGCGGCTCGAACAACGGCGGTGGCGACGGAAGCGGCGGGCTCGGCGGATGGCACAGCCAGGCTGGCCAATCGTCGTGCGGCACGTGTTCGTCGTATCAGGGTGCTACGAGCTGGACCGGTGAGGGCGGTGACGGTGCGGATGGCTCCGAAGGGACGGCGGGTAGTGCTGCAGCGGGCTGTGGCTCACCGACAGGGACAGTATCTGCGGGTCTGTGGGTGGTTCCTTCGGCTGGCGCCGGCGGAAACGGTGGCCACGGTGGTGGCGGCGGCGGCGGTGGTGCCGGTGGCGGCGCCCACAAGCGGGACTGTTCCAACCTCAACGAAGCCGTCGGCGGAAGCGGTGGTGGTGGCGGTGCTGGCGGATGTGGCGGCACCGGTGGCACTGCAGGCCAGAGTGGCGGCGCCAGCTTCGGCGTCTTCATCAGTGGAGGGACTGCCCCCGACCTCTTTGGAAACACCGTCTACCGCGGCCGCGGGGGCGACGGCGGTGCTGGCGGAACCGGTGGGATCGGTGGTGCCGGCGGCCTCGGCGGTGACCGTGGTCTGGGCAAGGACCCCAACGAAAACGTGCAATGGGCAGCTGTGTGCAGCGAGTCCGGTGGCAACGGCGGTGAGGGTGGTGCTGGCGGCCACGGCGCTGGTGGTGCTGGCGGTTGCGGTGGTAGCGCTTACGCCCTGTACCTCCACAACGTCAGTGGCAGCTTTGCCAACAACAGCTTCCCGGCCAGCGGCGCCGGTGGCGCGGGCGGCCTCGGGGGCGCCAGCTATGGCAATCAGGGACCGGCTGGGGCCAACGGGACGTCCGCGTCTCAGAACTAACGGCTCGAGCTGACCAGACTGACCCGCGTGTAGAGAATGTCTACACGCGGGTCTCTCGGTTTTCGGCGGGGACGGGGCTAAGGTCCTGAAAGTACGACTATGGCGGCTTGGCACCCGACTTGCTCTAGCCCTCCAGGTCACCTGAGACTGGAGAACCCCATGCTGATTCGTTCCACCGTGGTCGCCTTGACCGCCGCCGCGTCGTTTGCCGCCATCACCGTCCCAGCGCCTGCCGTACAGGCCTGCTCGGTGGCGCCCCCTGGTTGGCAGCCCGCTCCACTTACTGCGCCTGCTGAAGCCGTCCCCATCGACGGCGTGGTTCCCGTCGTCCTTACGGGCTATGAGGTCAATCACGAAACGCTGCAGTTTCTGACCTTCACCGTCACCGACGTGGAAGGCACCCTGATCCCGGGCGCCGCACGCTATGTGTCCGATGTCGGGCGCTATGGCGACCGCATCCTGGCCGTATGGGAGCCGGACGAAGACCTCGGCGCGCCCGGGCTCTACACGCTGCAGGTGCAGGCCGACGACCCCTATGACTCGGGCGTCAACGCGTGGACCGAGACCATGGAGTTCACGACGGCGACCCCGGTGACCTCGGCCCTCCTTGCACCGACGGTGGACACCGTCGCCCTCGAGGCCCAGGAGTCCCGCGGCGGCGAGAAGGTCTGCTGCGCCATCATGCCCTACCGCGACTCCTGCCTCCCCGAGCCCACCGAAGAGGACTGCTTCTTCCGCGAGTGGGAGTACCTGGGACGCTTGAGCTTCGATGCGTCCCTGGCCGACGCGGGTAGTGGCCAGGTGGTCCTGGTCGTCGACGACAATGGCACCGAGCGCGTGTTCCTCCCCGGTGAACTCGATGGCCTCGCGTTCACCCAGGGCAAGCTGTCGGAGACCCTGGAGTTCTGCGTCAACGTGTCCACCCGTCGGCTCTCCGATGGCGTCACGTCCGACCCCGTGCCCGTGTGCGTTGCGGCCGACGATGTCGCCGACTACGAGACGAAGACCGGCCTTTACTGGTCGTCCCAGTGCCTCGATGACGCGCCCGTGCCGACGGACCCGACGGACCCGGTCGACCCCACCGACCCCACTGACCCTACGGACCCGCAGACGCCCGGCACGCCGGAAGCTGACCCCGGCGAGGGCTGCCAGGGCGGCCAGCAGGGGCTGCCGCTCATGCCCGTCGCCGCCGTGCTCGGGCTCTTGTTTGTGGTCGCGCGCCGCCGGGTGCGTGACGTGACTGCTTAGACATCGCTAGACTACTTCGGCGCCGACGCAGCGGCGCATGGAGGAACCATGACAGGGACATGGACGCGCGCCGTCATCGCCGGCGTGGGCAGCCTGGCACTGACCACGGGCTGCATCACGCTCGACCGACAGAGCACCGACAGCGGCAGCATCGCCGACGTGACGGCCGACGCTCCCGGTGACTCCAGCGGTGGTGACGCAGCCCCAGACGCGCCGGGCGACGCGGCCCCGGACGCACCCGACGGCGGCCCCGATGTCTCGGTGGACACCAGTGATGGCGGGCCCACGTGTGAGGACTGTCCTTCTGACGATGAATGCGGAACCTGGGCCTGCAACCCTGCTACGGGCAAGTGTGAGGTGACACAGCTCCTGCCCGATGGTGCCCTTTGCGGCGCCCAGACCGGCGCTCCGCCCCGTCCCTGCCAGGGGGACGGCGGCCAGTCGTACTGCCAGGCAGGGCAGTGCGTGTATCCGACGACCCGTGGTGTTCCCATTGAGTGCAGCAACGACAGCATGTGCGGGGGATCCACCCAGTGCGTCACGCGCACCTGCAACCTCGACCTCTGCGGCTGTGAGGCGGAGCCCACGTACGCTGAAGGATGCTGTGCCCCCGGAGACGAAGACGGGGTCGGCTGCAGCGACCCCTGCACCTGGTGCAATCCCGAGACGTTCGCCTGCGAGCCCAACGGCGAAGAGTGCTTTGAGTGCACACTCAACGAGGACTGTACCGACGGGCCCCCATGTACGACGCCCATCTGCGACGCCGGGCAATGCATCTACTACGATACGGGCTGCACCGGTGGTGACTTCCAGTGCACCAGCGCCGGGGCACTTCCCCCCAACGAGGTGCCGTTTGCGCAACCCGGAACCGTCATCAAGATGGTGGGTCATGCGTCCCCGGGGGCCTACGAACTGGTCTGCCAGAACGTCGGTCCGTGTCCCCAGGGTGGCTCTGGCGAGCAGTGCACCTCGGCGGTTCACCTCAACGGCAGCGGTGGCTCGGTGCCCGTGCTGCCGATCGACTCGGACTTCGACTGGACCTGCGGCCAGGGGTGTGGTCAGACCATGTGCGGCCCGCCCATCCACGGCACCCAGTACTGGATGCAGGGACCGGTTGGCGAGGCACAGTCCGGTGGCGCCGCCGGCTCCGCCATCGTGCTGGGGGTCCAGGACTGGTGCCTGGCGATTAGTGCGCAGGGCCTGATCGGCGACTACACCGCTGAGATCTCGCTGGAAGGCACCAACGACGCTATCGACACCGTCGTCGAGGCCACGATCGTCCAGGCGTTCGATGGCACCGGCCTCGAGCTCACCCTGATGGGACTGCCCTACACCGCGACGAGCAACCTGGTGCTGGACCCTGTCTCGGGCGTGGTCACTGCAAACTTCGTGTTCAACACGACCGGATTCCCGGTGACCACCGTGGCCGCCGGGAGCATGCCGCTGACGAGCTATCACAACACCCTGTCGGGCGCGTTCACGAGCCTCAGCGGCGCATATCTGCAGGGAACGTTGGTGCTCACCAAGCAGCCCAAGGCGGACTGGGGTGGCGGCGGCGTCCAACCACCGGGCAGCGGCGGCGGGGGGTAGTAGACAGGGGCCGCCGCGCATTGTAGGAGGCTGCTATGAAACGCAGTCTCCGTATGCTGTTCGCTGGCATCCTGCTGGCCGGTCTGATCACCACGCCCACCCTCGCCGGCGAGCCGTCTCCCAAGGACGGCATGCTGATGCGTACCTGGATGGGCCCGGTCTTCCCCAGCGCGCTCAAGAGCGGCAGCCTCGGGCTGGATGTCAGGGCGCTCAAGAAGCTGGCCACCAAGACAGCCTTCGAGGGGGTCATCAACAAGGCGCTGGCCGCCGAGGCCGACCGTAAGGCGGACGTCGCCGCCAAGCAGAAGGCCTGGTGCCTCACGCTGCAGACCGCGGCGCGGCTCCCCAAGGAGCTGTCGGCGATCCTGAGACCTGCGTGCCAGGCCGCACGCGCGCGCGTCGTCCGCCAGGCGCATCGGACCATCGCGCTCCACACCAGCTATGCCGAGCTGGAGCGGTGGCTCGGCTCCGCCACCGGCGCGCTGCCCAAAGAGAAGGCGAACCTGGCCAAGGCCTACATCAAGGCCTTCAGCGACTTCCGCGGCCATCCCCTGGTCAAGGACGCGGTGAAGCTTGCATCGGCGCTGGGCCGCAACAAGCCGCACGCCATCGAGAGCGCCCGCGACATGGCCGAGCAGGCCTGCGACAAGGCCGACGGCCTTGCCTGCGTCGCCGCCGGCATCATCCTCGAAGAAGGGGCCGAGAAAAAGCCGGCCTTCGCCAAAATGGCGCTCAAGCGCTACCAGCAGGCATGCACCATCGGCAACGACCTGGGCTGTATGCACCAGGCCATCTGGGCCTACCGCACCAAGGACGAGGCCAAGGCGCAGCAGCTGCTGCGTTCGGCGTGTTCGCGGCGCCACGGCGCCTCCTGCCACGTGCTGGCGCAGATTCATCGCCACGGTATCGGCACCGTCCGAAGCCACGAGGAAGCGCGCCGGTACGCGAAGGCGGGTTGCACCGCCGGGGATGGAGATGCCTGCGCCACGGTCGGTCTGCAGCTCCTCAAGGGCCGCAAGCCCGACGCGGCGGCCGCCAAGGCCCACTATGACAAGGCCTGTGCCTGGGGGACCGCCCGCGGCTGCGCTGGCCAGGGCTACCTGAGCCAGTTCGGCAAGGGCACCAAGCGCGACCCGCGCGCCGCGCTGAAGGCGTATACCCAGGCCTGTGACGCCGGCTGGGCGGTGGCTTGCGACAACGCGGCGCGGATGCAAGAGGCGGGTGAGGGGACCCGGGTCAACATGCCCCGAGCCCTGGCGCTGTGGGGTCGCAGCTGCTCGTTGGGCTGGGGCCTGGCGTGCTCGCGTCTGGGCGACGTGGCTCTGGCCGGTGGAAAGCCGCTGACCCAGGCCTACCCTCAGCTCGCCTTCACCATGCAGATGCGCGGGTGCCTCGAAGGGCACGGGTCGGCCTGTGTGAAGCTGGGCAAACACTACCAGCGGGGCAAGGGCACCAGGACGAACTACCGCCGCGCGCTGGAGCTGTACGACAACGCCTGCAAGGGCGTACCCAGCGTCGGGATGAAGCTGTTCCCGCAGCCGGTGATGACCATGAGCAAGACGGTCCGCGAGAGCCTGACCATGCTCGTGGCGCGCTCGGCGGTGAACCCGATGAACGGTGACGGTTGCGTCGAGCTGGCTGGCATCTACGAGAGCGGCAGCGGGGTGCGGCGCGACCCGAAGAAGGCCATGAGCCTCATCGGGACTGCCTGCAACGCTCGCATCGGCGCCGCCTGCGAGGCCCAGGGGCGCTACTACAAGCAGGGCATCGGCACGGCGGTGAACCTCAAGAAGGCGATGTCGGCGTACGAGCGAGGCTGCACGCTGAAGCAGTGGTCGGCCTGCACCAAGGTCGGTTTCCACCACATGCTGGGGCTCGGCACCCCCAAGGATGGCGGCAAGGCGCTGCCGTTCTTGCAGCAGGCCTGCACCGCCAAGGAGCAGGACGCCTGTAGCCACATCGCGACGATCCACTTCACCGGCAACGGTGTGGCCAAGGACCCCAAGAAGGGCATGGCGCTGTATGGCAAAGCCTGCACCGCGGGTCACGCGGTGGCCTGCGCCAACCTCGGCTTCAACCACCTGACCGGGGTCGGCACCAAGAAGAACCCAGGTCAGGCGCTGAAGTTCTTCAAGAAAGGGTGCGCGCTCAAGCACCGCTTCAGCTGCGCCGAAGTGGCCAAGCTGACCAAGAAGTAGGATCATCAGTGACACGAAGTGGCGCTGATGAGCAGCCTTTAGGAGCCCGAAGGGCGATACATCGAATAGTTGATGGGTGATAGGGCGCTTGGCCGGCGCCAGCCGGGCAAGCGCTCGTGTCATCCTGACCCGGCGAAGGCGCGTCTGTAACACCGGCAGGGTTGACGCGTCCTACCCATTGCCTGCCGGACCACGGCGCGGCACGATGCTCGCGCCACGACCTACAACACCCGCCCCACACGCACCGAAAAGTCGCGAACCACATGCTGATTCGCGATGACAACGAGGTCGAGATGTCTGTGTCCGTGAAGCGCATGTCCCTGTTTGCGTTCGTGGCCACGGTGAGCCTTTCGCTCGCCGGCTGCCCCAAACAGTCCGCTCCAACGCCCCGGCCCGCTGGCGACGCTGGCGCGAAGGCCAAGCCGAAGCCCCGACCCTCGCCAGCGGAGCTTCTGGCGGGTGTGACCCTCGAAAACCTCAAGGGGCTGTATTACGTGCTCAGCGAGGGGGACGCCGAAGCAGGCGCGCGCCAGGTGGCGCCACCGGCCAAGGCCGAAAAGCTCGGTGGTGATGCATTGAAGGCGGTACTCAAGCGGATGCCGCCGCTGGTGACCCAGAAGGGCGACACCAAGAGCTTCGCCTTCCGCAAGCGCTCGATGCCGCCGCCGCGCACCGGCGAGACGGTGAAGGGCAACTTCCCGCCGCCGGCGCCCAAGGTGGCGCCGACGCCCAAGTCGGTGGGCCCGCTCGAGGTGAAGCGGTACCAGCCCGAGGGCAAGGTGCCCCTGGCGCCGCATCTGTCGGTGACCTTCAACCAGCCGATGGTGGCCATCACCAGCCACGACGACCTGGCGCGCGAAGAGCTGCCGGTGAAGCTGTCGCCCGAGCCTCCGGGGACCTGGCGCTGGATCGGCACCAAGACCCTGTTGTTCGAGCCCAAGCCGCGGTTCCCCATGGCCACCAAGTACACGGTGGAGATTCCGGCGGGGACCAAGAGCGCGCTGGGCGGGACCCTGGCCAAGGCGCAGACCTGGACCTTCAGCACGCCGCCCCCCAAGGTCACCCGCTTCTGGCCGCGGTACGGCACCCACAAGCTCGACGTGCCGATGTTCGTCCACTTCGACCAGAAGGTGGATCCGGACACCGTGCTCAGCACGATCAAGGTCAAGGGGCGGGGCAAGACCTACGACCTGGCACTGATGAGCCCGGCGGAGATCCAGAAGCACGAGACCCTGCGCGGCTTGGTCGGCAGCGCCAAGGAAGGGCGCTGGCTGGCGTTCAAGGCGACCACCGAGTTCCCCAAGGACACCAGCATCCAGGTCAGCATCGGGCCCGGCACGCCGAGCCTCGAGGGGCCGCTGAAGATGCAGTCGCGGCGCCGCTACAACTTCAGCACCTACCCGCCGCTGCGCGTGCGGCGACACTGGTGCCGTTGGCGCACGACGACCAACTGCCCGCCGGGCAACAACATGTACATCGACTTCTCCACGCCGTTGGACATGGAGTCGTGGACCGACACGCACGTCAGCGTGGGCCCCAAGCTCAAGGCGATGGGCATCAACACCGGCGGCACCCAGATCAGCGTCCGCGGCATCACCGAGCCGCGGTCCAAGTACACCGTCACGCTGAGCCCGGAGATAAAGGACATCTATGGGCAGACGCTGGGCGACACCAAGCCCATGGACTTCAGCTATGGCGCGGCGGGGAAGGTCCTGACGACCAACGGTGGGCGCCTGGTGGTGCTCGAGCCGAGTGAGAACCCGTCGTTTTCCGTCTACACGGTCAACCACGACAAGGTCCGGCTGGCGGTCTACAAGGTCGGCCCCAAGGACTACGGCACGTGGACCGAGTACCTCCGCCAGTACAACAACGACAAGAAGGTCCCGCACCCTCCAGGTAAGCGCGTCGCCAACACGACGCTGAAGACCAAGGGGGACAAGGACCAGCTGGTGGAGACCAAGATCGCCCTGCGCAAGTTCCTGCCCAAGAAGAGTGGCAAGGGACACCTCATCGTGCAGGTCGAGCCCATGAAACAGGCCAAGTACCGCTGGGGGCACATCCGGATGCACCACTGGGTGCAGGTCACCGACCTGGCGCTGGACGCCTCGGTCGATGACACCGAGCTCTTCGCCTGGGTGTCCAAGCTCAAGGACGGCGCGCCGGTGGGGGGCGCCAAGGTCAGCGTGGTGGGCGGCCCGAACCTTCCCGAGCAGGCCACCAACGACGCCGGTGTGGCCGCACTGAAGCTGGGCGACTCGGGCAAGACCAAGGGTCTGCTGGTGGCCACCGTCGGTGATGACACCGCCATCCTCCCCGAGGAGCCGGGCTATTGGAGCTTCAACCGTTACGGCTCCGAGTGGCGCAAGCGGTCCCGCGGCGAGCGGCTGCGCTGGCACGTCTATGACGACCGGGGCATGTACAAGCCCAAGGAAACGGTCACGCTCAAGGGCTTTGTCCGCCGGTACGATCGGGGTGAAAAAGGCGACGTCAAGGCGTTCAACGGCGCCGCCAAAGAGATCTCCTACGTCGTGAAGGGGCCGCGCGGGAACCGCATCGCCAAGGGCAAGGTGCCGCTGACCAAGCTGGGTGGCTTCCATCTGTCCTTCGACCTGCCGGACAACGTGAACCTGGGCTCGGCGCGGGTCGAACTGAGCGCGAACGGTGGCGACCGCAGCGGCTACACCTCGCACCGCTTCCAGATTCAGGAGTTCCGGCGCCCCGAGTACGAGGTTGGCGCTACCGCTTCGGCCGGGCCGCACATCGTCAAGGGCCACGCCGAGGCGACCGTCACCGCCAGCTACTACACGGGCGGTGGGCTGCCCGGGGCCGAGGTGAACTGGACGGTCAACCAGCAGGTGACCGGCTACCGGCCGCCCAACAACCGCAAGTTCCAGTTCGGCGTGTATGTGCCCTGGTGGCAGCGCTACTACGGCGAGAGCACCAAGAACACGGTCAACACGAGCACATTCAAGGGTGTCACCGACGCCGCCGGCAAGCACAAGCTGCGGGTGGACTTCCCCGCCGTGAACCCGCCGCGAGCGACGACGATTCGCGCCCAGGCCGGCGTCATCGACGTCAACCGGCAGCAGTGGTACGCGACCACCAACATCCTGGTGCACCCGGCGGCTCACTACGTCGGCATGAAGACGACCCGGTCGTTCTACCAGAAGACCAAGCCCATCAAGCTGGACCTGGTGGTCACCGACATCGACGGCAAGCGCATCGCGGGGCGCCCCATCGAGGTGAAGGCCGAGCGGCTCGAGTGGCGGCGCATCAAGGGCAAGTATCAGCAGGTCGGGCGTGACGCGCAGACCTGCACCAAGACGTCAGCGGCCGACGCCGTGCGGTGCGAGTTCAAAACGCCCATCGGCGGCCGCTACCGGTTGACGTCGCGGATCAAGGACACCCAGGGGCGCGCCAACGAGAGCCAGATGACGCTGTGGGTGTCGGGCGGGAAGATGCGTCCGCAGCGCGGCGTGGCCATGCAGAAGGTCGTGCTGGTGCCCGACAAGGAGAGCTACCAGCCGGGCGACACCGCCGAGATCCTGGCGCAGGCGCCGTTCCCCAACGCCGAGGGCATGATGACTGTGCGCCGGTCGGGCGTGGTGCACACCGAGCGGTTCAAGTTCTCGGGCTCGAGCCACACGCTCAAGCTGCCCATCACCGAGGAGCACCTGCCCAACGTGCGGGTCCACGTCCACATCGTGGGCGATGCGCCGCGGACCGACGACGCCGGTGAGGTGGACCCGAAGCTGCCCAAGCGGCCAGCCTATGGTGCCGGCAGCATCAACCTGCCGGTACCGCCCAGCGTGCGCATCCTGGACGTGGCCGCCAAGGTCAAAGACGACGTGGTGGAGCCGCGTGGCGAGACCACCATGGATGTGACGGTCAAGGACGCCAGCGGCAACCCCGTGGCGGGTGCCGAGGTGGCGGTCGTGGTGGTGGACGAGGCTATTCTGGCGCTGTCCAACTACAAGCTGGCCGACCCCATCGCCAGCTTCTACACCAGCCGTGGTGGCGGGGCGCGGGACCATCATTCCCGAAGCCTGGTGCTGCTGGACGACCCGACGTCCCTGGCCAACAAGCTGCGGAACGCCGCGCGCAACCAGGCGCGGAAGCTGCGACCGCGGAAGAACGGCCGGAAGGGACGCAGGTACAAGAAGAAGTCCGCTCGCGGCGACTTCGCTGTTGGCTCCGCCAGCGGCGCAGGACGTGGGTTCGGTGGACTGGCCAAGGCCGAGGCGAAGCCCGCAGCAGCCGCGCCCGCGCCGATGGAAGAAGCCGCCGCGGACGCGGACGGTTTTGCCGATGACAGTGGGGGCGGTGGCGGCGAGGGGGGCTCGTCACCCATCGCGATGCGCAAGGATTTCAACCCCCTGGCCGTGTTCATGCCGAACGTGCCCACCGACGCCAACGGCAAGGCGGTGGTGGCCATCAAGACCAAGGACAACCTGACCCGCTACCGGATCATGGTGGTGGCGGCCGACAGCGGTAACAAGTTCGGCACCGTCGAGAGCGCCATCACCGCGCGGCTGCCCATCATGGTGCGGCCGTCGGCGCCCCGCTTCCTGAACTTCGGCGACAGGTTCGAGCTGCCAGTGGTGGTCCAGAACCAGACCAACAAGGCGCTGATGGTCGACGTGGCGGCGCGTGCGTCGAACGCCAAGTTCACCGACGGCTCCGGCCGCCGGGTGCGGGTCCCCGCCAACGACCGCGTCGAGGTGCGGATCCCCGCAACGACCCGCGAGCCGGGCACGGCGCGCTTCCAGGTGGGCGCGACGTCGGGCCGGTTCGCCGATGCCGCCGAGGTGTCGCTGCCCGTGTGGACGCCGGCCACCACAGAGGCCTTCGCCACCTATGGGGAGGTCGACAAGAAGGGCTCCATCTCGCAGCCGGTGAAGCTGCCGAGCGAGGTGGTCAAGGAGTTCGGCGGTCTGGAGATCACGACGTCTTCGACGGCCCTGCACGCGCTGACCGACGCGCTCATCTACCTGGTGCGCTACCGCTACGAATGCTCCGAGCAGCTGTCCTCCCGAATCATGGGCGTGGCGGCGCTACGCGACGTGCTGACGGCATTCAAGTCCCCGCAGTTGCCCAAGAAGTCGGCCATGGAGGCGACGGTTCGCAAGGACCTCAAGATCCTCAAGAGCCGCCAGAACTGGACCGGTGGCTTCGGCTTCTGGAAGCCGGGCCAGCGGGCCTGGCCTTACGTGACGACGTACGTCACCCACGCCATCACGAAGGCCAAGGAGAAGGGCTACAAGCTGCCCAGCGGCATGCTCAAAAAGGCGCTGCGGTACCTCAAGCGCATCGAGCGCTACTACCCCTGGTACTACGGCCCTGACATCCGCCGGACCATCAGCTCCTACGCGCTGTACGTGCGCAACATGAACGGCGACAAGGACGCCGCCAAGGCCCGGGGCATCATCAAGGAGGCCGGCGGGGTCAAGGGCCTGCGGCTGGAAGCCATCGGTTGGCTTTACCCCGTGGTCACGGGCGACAAGGACTCGACGGCGGAGCTCGCGGAGATCAAGCGCAACCTCAACAACCGCGTCACCGAGACCGCGGCCACGGCGCACTTTGCGGCGTCCTACAGCGATGGTGCACACCTCATCATGCATTCGTCGCGTCGGGCCGACGGCATCATCCTGGACGGGCTGATGGCCGAGGACCCCAAGAGCGACCTCATCCCGAAGATCGTCCGGGGCCTGCTGGCGCACCGCAAACGGGGGCGGTGGCTGAACACCCAGGAGAACAGCTTCATCCTGTTGGCGTTGGACCGGTACTTCAACACCTACGAGAAGGTGACGCCGGACTTCGTGGCGCGGGTGTGGCTGGGCGACAAGTACGCCGGCGAGCACGCCTTCAAGGGCCGCACGACGGAGCGGCACCAGATCGACATCCCGATGCCCTGGGTGGCCAAGGATGGCGGCAAGCACAACCTCATCCTGCAAAAGGACGGTCAGGGCCGGATGTACTACCGGCTGGGTATGCGGTACGCGCCCTCGAGCCTGCGGCTGGACGCGGCGGACCACGGGTTTGCGGTGCGGCGTGAGTACGAAGGCGTGGATGACCCGAAGGACGTCGTGCGCCACAAGGGCACCTGGTACATGCGGGCCGGGTCCAAGGTGCGCGTGACGCTGACGATGGTGGCCCCGACGCGGCGCTACCACGTGGCGCTGGTGGACCAGCTGCCGGCGGGTCTGGAGCCGATGAACCCGGCGCTGGCCGTGACCGGGGACATCCCGCAGCCGAAGAAGAAAAAGAAGAGCCGTTTCTGGTGGTGGGGCCGCAGCTGGTTCGAGCACCAGAACATGCGCGACGAGCGCGTGGAGGCGTTTACATCGCTGCTGTGGGGCGGCGTGCACACGTACACGTACGTAGCGACGGCGACGACCCCCGGGCGGTTCGTAACACCGCCGGCGAAGGCGGAGGAGATGTACTTCCCGGAGACCTTCGGGCGGAGCTCGAGCGACATCGTGCGGGTCGTAGACAGTATCCCGGCGGACGCGCGGTAGACCGGCGGCCGACTGCGCCAAGCTCCGCGTAGTTGAAGCGGAGCTTGTCGCGGGCGGTGGTTGGCGTAATCGCCAAGGACACCAAGGCGCCAAGGCGCCAAGGGTTCACCGTGGGTGCCAGGTCGCCGCAGGGAACCTGACCCGCCTCTAGACGCACGAGAAAGGGGGAGGGGGCCCCTCTCTTTCCTTGGCGTCTTGGCGCCTTGGCGCCTTGGCGATTCCAGGGTGTCGGGTTGGACGAAAGCTCCCGGCACCCGCCGTCAGGGCATCGTCAGCCCCACCAGCTCCATCAGCTCGTTCTTGAAGAACAGCAGCTCGATGGCCGCCAGCGCCAGGAACGGGCCGTAAGGCAGGGCGAGCTGCATCATCCCGCGCTCTGCCTCCGGCTCGGCCGCTGCGGCGGGCGCCTCGAACTCGGGGGCTCCGTCAGTCGCAGCCTCAGCCTCGCCCTCAGCAGCAGCGGCTTCCGCCTCCGCCGCCACGTCCATCGGGTCCGGCGGCAGCTCCTCCACCAGGAACGACTTCCGGAACAGCGCTGCGAAAAGCAGCGCCTGCACCGACGACAGCAGCAACACCAGCGGCAACACCTGCCAGCCCAGGTACGCCCCGATCACCGCCAGCAGCTTGAAGTCGCCGCCGCCCATGCCCTCGCGGCCCGTCAGGAACGCCCAGCCGTAGATAATGACGATGACCACCAGCGCTCCGGCGGCGGCGCCGATCAGCGCGTCCTGCCAGGTTACCCCTATGTGGTGCCCGACCGTCGCCGACGTCACCAGGCCCAGCACAATCCCTGGCAACGTCAGCTCGTTGGGCAGGATGAACCAGTCCAGGTCGATGAACGTGGCGGCGATCAGCCCGCCCACGAACGTCAGGTACAGAAAGAAGGGGAGCACGACGTCCATGACGATGTCGCGCTCCAGCAACATCTCGGCGGTCAGCGGCCCCCCGGTGATGTTCAGGAACAGCCCCAGCGCCAGCACCACCATGGACAGCTCGACCAGCGCGTACCGCGGCGATATCGGCGTCCGGCAGCTGGCACACTTGCCGCCCACCATCACCCAGCCGAGCACCGGCACGTTGTGCCACGCTTTGATCTTCGTCCCGCAGGCCGGGCAGCGGCTCGCCGGCTTGACGATGGACAGGTGCGGGTGCGGCAACCGGTAGATCACCACGTTCAGAAAGCTCCCCACCGCTCCTCCAAGGAGCGCGACGAGGACCAGGAACGCGATGGAGACGTCCATGCCCTACCTTACTCCCAGCCCTAGCGGACCGTGAAGTAACCCAACCGCACCCGGTTGCCGCCGTCGTGGCTGATCTGGCCCTTGTCCCAGTCCTTCACCTTCATGCGGGCGCCGCCCGACGGCCGGAACAGGCCGACCCAGACGTCCTGGATGCCGCTGGGGTTACCCGCCGGAACCTTCTTGCGAAAGGTGTCGACGATGACGTCGCCCGGCAGCCAGTGGTCGGTCCGGTAGCACCCCGTGCAGGCCTTGTCGTCCTCGCCGCCCTCGGTGAGGTTCAACGGCCAGTGGTCGCTGTGGATCCGGTTCGAGGTCCCCCGCTTGTCGATGTGCATGAAGATCTGGTAGCTCGTCCGGACCTCTTTGATGGACTGGTAGTAGACGGTGACTTCGAACTCCTGACCGCGGCTCACCAGCGGCGTGCTGGTCGAGAAGCCGACGATGTGGATGCTGTCCTCGAAGTTGGTCAGGTAGCTCCCCGGCTTGGCCTTCATCATCCCGGGCTTGTTGAGCTTGTCGAACTCCTGCCGGGTCAGAGTGTGCTTGGCGTAGCGGTTCTGGTTCTCCTCGTCCTTGCCCAACCAGCTGGCCGCCAGCAGAACGCGGTAGGAGCGGCCGTCGATGACGGGGATGTGCCGTCCACCCGATAGCTTGCGGAACGCGTGGTTGACGCCCGAGAGGCCGTCGGCCGGCAGCAGGAAGTAGTACCGCAGCGGGGCTTTGGCGGTGGCCCCGTGGTTCGACGCGTTGGGATCGTCGATGGCGTAGAACGTGTCCTGGCGACGCATGGCGCTGAAGTAGGGAGTGCCGCCACCCTCGAGCTGCAGCGATGTGGCGTCGTTGCCCGCGATGGTGAACTGCTTGCCCTTGCTGTCGATGAGCAGCTTGCCCTTGTGCTCGCCCGGCCGCCATTTGGCCTGCCCGTCGATGAGCTTGCCCGGCTCGACGCTGGTGGCCAGACCGACCATGCCCTCGTACTGCCGGGTCTGGGCGACGTCGTTGATCCAGCCCTGAATAGGCACCACGCTGGTGCCACCCGCCGTCTCGACCTGCAGCCCCATGTCCTTCTGGCCCAGCAGCACGCTGAGCGCCTGGTTCCGGTCGCGCACCTCGGGGATGCTGGCGGTGTAGAAGTTGGCGTCGCTGCGACCAGCGGTCGCGAACGAGCCGTGCTTGAAGATGTTCGGTCCCAGCGTATTGCTGCCGGTCAGCCCCTCGGCCGTCCGGTAGGTGTCGACGATGTGCTTCTGCGAGACGTTGTAGGACAGCGACGGGTAGAAGCTGGCGATGGCGCCGGTGGTTACCACCAGGCTCAGCAGCACCAGCAACGATACGGTCACCGGGCCGCGCTGGTTGAGGCGCACCAGGTTCACCACCCGCTCCGACAGGGTCACCCCCTCAGGCGTCTTGCGCTGCTCGGCCCACGCGGCCAGCCGCGGCATCAGGTACTGGTTGGCGATGAGGCCCAAGGCCGCGATGATCGTCAGCACCGTGAGGCGGGACTTGGTGAGGATGTACTCCACCTGCGTCTCGCCGGCGGTCGGCGCCAGGATAGGCTGCATGGCGTCGTAACGCGCGATGAGCGGCATGGCGACGGCCACGCCGAGGGCCACCCGCAGCGTCATGCCGACGCGGTAGTAGGCCACGCCACTACGCCACGCCGACGGCAGGATGGAGGCGAACAGGCTCAGTGCGCCGAGCCCGCCGAAGACCACCGCGTACCAGGGGTAGTGCATCGCGTCGCGCATGTAGTTGGCGCCCAGGAACAGCCCCAGGACACCGACGGCGAAGATGGCCGCGGTCCGGACGTCTTCGCCGATGGCGAAGCGGACCCAGGCAAACCCGCCGGCAGCGGCGAGGGCGAGGACGAGCAGCGAGCCGCCGCCGAGGATGTCACCGTAGTAATCCGGCGGGGTGTCCACCGAGAACATCATGGACACACCCAGAGCGACCCAGGCACCCGCCGTGGCGAGTAGCGCCTGCTTCTGTAGGGGCGGCTTGTCGGCGGCCAGCTTGGCCAGCCAGGTGGCCTTGTAGGCTTCTTCTGCGGGGGCGCCTTTGTACCGACGGGACCAGGCCGGAATCCACCGGACGATCGCCACCAGCAGCAGGCCTATCCCGACCGCCCAGAGCGCCAGCACCACCGGGTCGGCGCCGAAGAGGTACCGGCTGGCGAATGTCCTCTGATGGGGAGCGAGCGCTGCGGCCGCTGGTGTTCCCATCGCTGACGAGTAGCTGAGCAGCATCCGCACGGTCAGGCCGAGCGTCGCGAAGGCGGCCAGGATCTCGAGCAGCGCGATCCAGTACGGCAGCGGGTTGCGGAAGAAGGTCAGGACCCTCAGGACCAGGTCGCTGAGGCGGGAGAAGTAGGCCATGGCGACCACCAGCAGCAGGAAGCCGGACAGCTTGATCATGCTGGCCAGCTGCAGGGTCTCTGGGAACCGCTGGGCGCCCTTCTTGGCGAACGGCGGGTCGAAGGTCAAAAATCCGGCCAGTGGCTGAGGGCTGTCGCCGAGCTCGTTGAGCAGGATGACGAACATGGCGAACAGCAGCAGGCTCGCCAGGTGGCTGCTGAAGGGCTTTTCCCAGATGTGGTTGAAGGCCAGCGCAATGGCCAGCGCGCCCGCAGGTGCGGCGGGCCACAGGAACTGGTTGTAGTTCTTCAGCATCAGCATCATCAGAACCACGGGGATGGCGAACCACAGCACCGCGATCATGACCTTGCGGTCCTGCATCTTGGCGCCGTAGATGATGACGCTGCCGAACACGAGCACCAGCATCGGCGCCCAGGGGAAGGTGCCGAAGCCGATCTGATGGATGACCAGGTCGAAGTTTCGGGTGTAGTCGGTGGGGCCGGTGGAGAAGATGGCCTCGCTGAGCCCGAACATCCCGGAGAACCCATCGGTCGGGCTGTTCATGACCCAGGCGGCGGCCAGAGCCAGGACGCCGACGGAGAGTCCGACCAGCTTCAGCGAGTTGCGGTCGCGGTCGGCGGTGATGAGCACCAGCCCGCCGGTCATGACGGCGTAGGTGAGCAGGGCGAACAGGCCCTTGCTGAGGAACCCGACCAGCAAGCCGCCGGCGAACAGGACCCACATGTTGCGGACATCGCGTGTGTCGGACGTGGACCCCATCTCTGCGGCCTTGGTCGAGGCCGCTTCGCTCAAAAGCTTGGCGTGGAGCAACAGCGCGGCGGCGACCATCGCCAGCCCCAGCATCGCCCCGGTCTCACCCGTAGCCGAGCGGGCCTGGGCAAAGAAGAGTGGCGTTGTGGCGCATACCAGCCCCGCCAGGACGGCGACACGGTCGCTCCACACCCGGCGCGACACCAGCACCAGGATGACCAGCGTCAGCAGCGCCAGAAGCGCCCCCGGAAGCCGGGTGGAGAACTCGGTGGTGTCGAACAGGTTGTAGGAGATCGCCGTGAGCCAGGTTTCCAGGGGAGCCACCGTGTGCGTCGCGCCGTTGAGCTTGAAGCGCACGGTGTAGGCGCCAACGGCCGCGGAGTCCTCGATGGCCGACTGAAGCGCGCCCTGGTCGGTGCCCAGCACGACCCGGATGTTGTCGCCCACCACGCCCTGCTGCATGCCGGCTTCGATGGCCTGGTCGACCTGGGGGCCGCCCTTCTTGACGTCCAGCGCGTCGGTCATGCGGTAGTCCCGCACGGTACTCTGCAGCTGGGCGCGGACCGCGGCGCGGCGAGCGTTGGTGGCGATGGTGTCGGCGGACCAGTTGGCGCCCTCTTTGGGCACGCCCATCAGGATGACGTGGGCGTTGGGTGCGTAGCGTGTGGCGTCCAGGAGCCGACCGCCGGAGGCGTCCCAGCTGTCGGGCTTCATCGGATCGTCGGCCAGCAGCGCGATGTCCAGCATGACCGCGCCGACCACCTCGTTGCGGGTGGTGGTGACGGCCTCCTGGAGCGTCCGTGCACCCGCCGCGATGCCACGCGAACCGGCGCGCGGCGGCGTGGCGAAGCGCAGGACGACGCCAGCGCCGTCGGCGGCCTTCAGCACCGCGTCCTGGAGGGGCCCCTGGGCGGTGCCGAGGGCGATGGGGACCTTGGAGGGCTCCACGAACGACCGCGCCAGTGCTGCGCGGTCCATCTCCCAGGGCTCCCACAGGCCTTCACGGCCCAGGCCCCAGAGGCAGACCATCGCGCCGGCCACCAGCGTGAGCTGGATGCGGTAGCGGGTGCCGAAGTCGTAGAGGCTGTTGAACAGTGCTTTCACAGGCCTTCAGATGCGGTCGGGTCGCGCGGACGTTGGATAGATAAGCCCTCGGCTCTTACCGGCTCGAGCCGCTGCGGGCAAGTCTGTTGTTGCGCGCCTCAGGAGGTCGACCGGACCAGGAACAGCTCGCGGGCGTATCGGGGATCCAGGTCGTGCACCGCTACGGCGCCCAGCGCGCTGGTGAGCGTGTCCATGCTGCCGTCCGCGAAGGCGTTCATGCTGGCGGTGGCGGAGTCCCCGAGCACCTGGCCCACGGCCTCCATCCAGACGTCCTTGCGTCCCATGAACGCCACCAGCTGTTCGCCGGTCAGCGGCGTGAAGCTGACGCTATCGGACAGGACGACGTTGGCCACCGCGGTCCGGAGCAGGGTCGCCAGCCGCACCTGACTGCGGTCGTCCTCGGCGAGGCCTGCCAGATCGGCCTGAAGCAACGTGTCCGGCGAGAACCCGAGCTGCCGCTCGAAGAAGGTCAGCACGGCGTCGGCATCCAGCAGCCGTTGGGCGACCACGCCGAGCTCCTGCAGGGAGGCAAACGGCCGCCAGGTGGCCGCGTCGCTGCCGGGATCGAGCCCCTCCAGGTACATGGGGATCGGCTGGGCGACCGCCTGCAGCATGGGATCGACCGGGTCGCCGAACAGGAACATGCCGCGATCGGCACCCGCACGGGCACGGAGCCGACGCGCCTGCAAGGCCAGCTCCATGGTCAGCCCGTGACCGACGCGGAAGCAGGTCTCTGGCCAGACGCGCTCCAGTAGCGCGGCGGCGTATTCGGCGTCTTCGTTGGCCAGCCATGACAGGCCCAGGTTGGTCAGCGCGGCGGCGCGCCGCCCGGCGTCCGGGAGCTGGTCCGTCTGGGACAGATCCCGCTCGAGCGCCATGTAGACCTTGTTGACCAGGAACGTGAACGCCTGGCCAAAGGCCGCCCGGCGCTCGTCGCTGAGCAGCTCCAGGGCCTGGGCAAGGAGGCGGGGCGGCCGGATGCCATGGAGCGCGACGTCCTGGGCGACGGCGCCCATCGCTGGCGGGCGGTAGACCTTCGGGCGCGCGTCTTCCTCGTCGCCCTCGGGGTCGACCATGACCTCCCGCTCGATCCAGGCTTTGGTGGCCTGAGGGCTGACGTAGCGGAAGACGTCGAGGGCCTCGTCGGGGGAGGGGAAGCCCAGCTCCGACAGGCGTGCTGCGCGGAAGTGGACCATCTGCTCTTCCAGCGCGCTCTTCAGTTCAAAGCGTGCGGCCTGGCAGATCTTGCGCATGCGGTCCATGTCCTGGGCCCACATGAGCTTGAGGAGCGAGGGCAGGCGTTGAGCGATGTCGCTGCCGACGGGCGCGGTGAAGATGAACATGCCGTCGGGCGACGGGATGATCTCCAGTTCGTCGGGGACGGTGTCGAGGTCGAGGTCATTGGTGTGGACGGCAACCTCGCCCAGCATCAGGTACTGCAGCAGGTCGTCGTCGGTGTTCTGGATGAGCCGCATGGCCGTGTTCTGATCGACAGCGAGGGCGCGGTCGATCCAGGCAAACCAGCGGGGGAGGTGGACCTCGTTGCCGCTCCAGATGTCCAGATCCTGCAGGGACGCCAGCTGATCGTCACTGGCGAACTCCATCAGCGCGTAGGCGTCATGCTCGCCGATGTCGCGCATCATCAGGTACAGCTCCTCGGAGGCGAGGTCCTGAACGAATTCACGCGGGTTGGCGAGCTGGAGGATCCAGTCGAGGCGCTGCATGCCTCCTTGCTTCTGGACGTCCAGGGGAAGGCGGGCGCGGCCGGCGATGGCGGCGAGATCACGGTTGTCGGTAGCCATGCGCCGGCTCATATCACCCCCGACCGGCGGCGCCAACGAGTCGTTCGGGGGGCGGGCCACTCCGTTCTGCCCTTTTCGGCCACTCCGATGTGACGCGGTTTCTGCAGGCTCAGCGGGTCGCGATGATGATGAGCTCGCGGATCCGCTCGTCCACCGGGCTCCGGTCGAACTCCCCGTACAGGTCGAACGCTTCGAAGCCCGCTCGCGCCAGGAGGTGCTGCAGTTCGTAGCGGAAAAGGTAGCGGACCGCGTAGCTGCTTTCCGCGCTGGTCGTCGTGACGTCCTCGTGGCTGACTTCCCAGCGCATGTGCACCGTCACCAGCTGCGCGTTTCGGTCGTGCTCGCGCCGGTCGTACCTCTCCCGGGTCACCCCGTGGCTGTCCGTGTTGGACACCATCAGCTCCCAGTCGGTGTCGTTCAACAGGTCCGGATCGGGCTCGAAGAAGTCCAGCGCCAACGTCCCACCTGGCCGCAGTACACGCCGAAGCTCGGCCAGGCCTTCCAGCTGCTGTTCGATGGTGACCAGGTGCTGGAACGCCCTGAAGCCACTGAACACGTAGCCAGCCCCCCCATCCTCCACCGGGATGGACGCGAAGTGGCCGTCGACGACGGTGACGTTGGGACAGGGTGTCTTGTCGAGCCGCACGGCGAAGCTGTCCCTCATGCCTGGTGACGGCTCGACCGCGACCATCCGACGTGGTGCAGCCGCCTGAGCGACCGGCAGCGCAATACGGCCGGTGCCGGCGCCGACCTCCACGATGGTGCCTTCCGTTTCGGCGACCAGCGAGCAATAGAAGGGCACGTCCTGGCGTGTCAGCTCAAAGGCACGCCAGTCGCGGTCGTAACGTGACGCCATGGCGACGTCGTAGCCGTGCTCGGGTGCGTCGCTCAAAACCGGAACCCCATGTTCACCATCGGGACCCCGGCAGCGAGGAAAGGAATCTCGGTCAGCCCGCTGAGATCGAGCCCCAGCGGCATCACCATCGCGATGTCGACATGATACCAGTCGCCGAAGAAGCGCACGCCATACGCAAAGGGTACGAACGGCAGTGGCTCGAGTTGGTGCTCGATGAGCATGGCGATGAGCCAGACCTCGACCTGAAGAGCGAAGAAGCGGTTGAGCCGTGCAATGACGCCGAGGTCGATCTGCACCGCCACCGGGACCTGGTCCTGCTCGAGTCGGTCATCGAACGTGTCCCCGAAGGACAGCTCGGACAGCCCAGGACCCAAACCCACCATGGCGTTCATGCCGGCGTGGAAGGTCACCATCCCTGCCTCGTCCACGACCGCGTCGGCGAGCACGCCAAAGCTGAGGTTGCCCAGCCACTCGTGGTCGTCGTCGAAGTCGTCGAAGCCGAGAGCGCCTACTGACAGCCGCAATGCCACCACCGCGGTCTCGGAGCGGTACACGACTCCCTTGACCCCGACGCTTGCGCTCTCGAAGCCCAGCGGGACGTTGGCCGATGCGGTCAGCTGTACGTCATCGACGACCCCGACCGTGAGCGCCAGCGCGAGCAGCTGTGTGATGGTGAGACTGACCTCGCCAGCACCGATGGTCTCTGCGTGGGCCGCGAGGAACCCGTGGTCGACCCCGGCGTCGTTCTTCCGGATGTTCGCCAGTCCGCCTGTGCCGGCCTTCGACGGTGCCACCAGCGGCGGCAGCTGCGGCGACTGGGCGCGGACACTTGCGGCCGACGCGCTGAGCAGCACCGCGAGGCCCAGCGCTCGCAGACCGTGCCTCAATCGTCCTGACCGAACAGTCGGTTCAGCAGCCGAGACCGCTTTCGAGGCTTTTTGGGGCTGGGCGAGGGGGCCACGAAGTCGGGCCGTGGGCTGCTCGCCAGGCGGTCGTCCACCAGCGCTCGTAGCGCGTGGGCCATCTCGGCGGCGGACACGAATCGGTCCTCGGGGCGCTTTGCGCCAGCGCGCTCGAAGATCGCATTGATGGGGTGACTGCCCCAGGGCTCGGGCAGCGGTGGCAGCGGTTCGTTGATGTGCTGCAACGCGACGGCAAGCGTGCTGGGTGCGTCGAACACCGGACGGCCGATGAGTACCATGTGCAGCAGCATCGCCATGCCGTAGATGTCGGCGCGATTGGTGAGTTCGGCCTGTCCACGCGCCTGTTCGGGGCTCATGAACCGGGCGGTACCCGCGATGGAGCCGGCGGCGGTGAGCCGGGCCCCGATACCCGAGTCGGGCTGCAGGAACTTGCCCAGCCCGAAGTCCACCACCTTGACCTGCGCTTCGCTAACGTCGAACCAGGCCACGTCGTCGGCCGGTGGGATACCCAGTCGCTGCCAGCGCTCCCCCGCGTTGACGGGCTTGGTGCAGTCATCGGCGTCGCACACCACCATGATGTTGTTGGGTTTGAGGTCCCGATGGACGATGCCCAGGTTGTGCGCTTCTTCGAGGCTGTCGAGCACGCTCGCCAGGATGTGTACCGTTTCGTCGAGGGTCAGCCGAAAGCGCTCCTCCAAAAGGTCACCCAGCGGCAACCCCCGCACCAGCTCGAAGACCAGATAGGGGACCGCCGGAGTCACGCTGGTCGCCGCGATGACGCCGTGGTCGAACAGGCGCGCCGTGTTCGGATGCTCCAGCTGCATGCAGATCTCGGTCTCGCGCGCGATCCGCTGGACCTGCGTGGCGTCGCCGGCCTGAGCGCTCCGGAGCGTCTTCAAGGCGTACTGCTCGCCCTGGTTGTCCAGGTCACTGACGCGGAACACCACCCCGAACTCGCCCCGTCCCACTTCGGTGCGAACCAGGTAACGCTTGTCGATCACCTGCCCGATGCGGGCGGAGGTGGTGGTGATTCCTGACATCTTCCCGATGGTACCACCAACCGGGGGCGTGGGTCAGGCCTACCGCGGCTCCAGGATGACGACGGGGATGTCCCGGTCGGTCTTGTCCTGATAGGTGTCGTAGTCGGCCCACTCGGCGGTCATCGTCGGCCACAACCGCGCCTTCTCTTCGGCCGAGGCCGTCCGCGCGGTGACCGGGATGACCTTGTCCCAGACCTGGATCTGGGTCTCGGGCTGGGCCACCAGGTTCAGGTACCAGGCGGGGTGGGTCGGGGCGCCGCCCTTGGACGCGACGATGATGTAGGCGTCGCTGTCACGGCCGTAGATGAGCGGCGCCTTGCGAATCTTGCCCGACTTGCGGCCGGTCGAGTGCAGGATCAGGGCCTGGGTGCCCATCCAGTCGTGGCCGTTTTGGCCGCCGGTGGCTTCGTATTGGCGGACGTGTTCTTCGCCGAAGAGGGGGTTGGACATGACGTTTGGCTCCTGCTGCGAATGGATGGGCAGACAATCGATGCGGGATGGCGCAGCGAGGTCTTGTCAGGGGTTGAGGACCTCGCGGTGCGTGGCGCCCTCGACGACCTCCTGCACCGTGAAGCGCATCGGCCAGGTCTCGTTGGCCAGCCAGAGTTTGGCCTGGTCCGCGTAGTAGGGGTTGGGCTCGTCGTTGCCGATGGTACGGATCATCGACTGACCGCCGGGCAGGACGTTGTAGCCCTCGACCTGACCGTCCTTGAGCCCGATGACCATGCGCATGACGGGGCCGCTGCCGTGGGTGAACTTGGTCCCGCTGAACCCGGGGTTGGCGGCATCGACGCCATAGTTGTCGCCGGGGCGCGGGAACCACGAGAGCTTGCCGCGCGGGTCACCTGCGGGGATGTCGTCGGCCAGCGGCATGAAGTCGGTGTTGAGGTTGAAGCCGTTCACGAACAGGCCGAACGCTGGGTCGTCGCCGATGAAGTCCACCAGCAGGGACTCGAATCGGGTCATGTGGCGCATGCCCCACAGCCACTGGCTCATGTCGGTCGTGTCGAAGCCGCCGCTCTCCCCGTCCGAGCCGGTCGGGCCGCTGAGGAACGCCAGTCCATCGGCGAGCGCCTGCACGATGATCTCGTGGGAGCGCTCGACGTCGACGGAGTTGCGGTTGTCGAAGTAGACGCTCTCCTCGGTCGCCGGGTTGTAGTGCGCCGACTCGCCCGCGTTGCCGGGGCCGCGGTTGTCCAGCATCCGCATGATGGTGGCCAGCCGCTGTCGGCTGCCGTGCCAGCGCCAGACGATGCCCATCCCCTCGTCGTCGAAGGTCTGCTGCATGAAGCGCGGCATCCAGGCGTTCCAGATCATGGTGGCGACAGCGTCTTCCAGGTCCTGGGCGGTCGGCGTGTTGTAGAACGTCTCCACCCCGCTGGCGGTCTGGTAGCCGGCGTCCTTCCAGGCGTTGAGCCGGGTCAGTACCTCGTCCATCGCGACGCTGTTGGCCGTGTAGATGTCGGCCGCGCGCTGCTGCCACGGGTCCAGCGGCCCGTCGGTCTCCGCCCAGCCTTTGGCCTCGGCCAGGCTGGTCAGCATGTTCTCGGCCAGCATGGTCGCGGTCCTGGACGTGTTGTGGGCCTGGGTCTCCTTCATCGCGTCGAGATCCATGGTGCCGGCGGCGATGTGATCGGCCAGATTGCCCGCGATGGAGTCCGCCCGGATGGAGGACCACGGGCCGCCGATGTACCAGGGCTCGTTGAACAGCAGGCCGTCGTCGGTGATCGGGGCAGGCTGATTGTTGGCCGTCACGACGTAGCCGCTATCGGGGTTGATGGCCTGCGGCGTCTCGGCCAGCGGTACGACGCACTTGTACGGGTCGGTCTGGCCCGGGTCCTCGTCCACGAGCCCGTCAGCGTTCGTGGGGATCGTGAAGCCGCCGTAGACGGTGCCGTCGAGGACCTCGGTCGGGTTGGAGCCCGGCGGGAACGTCCCGTCGGCGTTGCGCTGCAGGTACGTCCTGCAGGGAAGGGCCTGGTACGAGCTGAACAGGATGTTGCCGTCGGAGTCGGCCGCTGCGGTGTAAAGGCCTCCGCCGATCTGACCGGGGTGGAGCACCCGCATCTCTTCGACGTTGTTGGCGTGGCCCCAGCCATCCAGAGCGAACATGTACCCAGCCGAGTCGAAGCCCGCCCAGTCATAGCTGAGCGCGGTGATGGCGCCGTCGCCGTCCTCATCGCCCGGGATGATGAACGTTCCCATCACGTTGACCGCGGTGCTGCCGGCGGGGACGTCGTCCAGCGACCCCACCTCGGTGCCCTCGATGCTGTAGATGCGGCGTCCGTCAAAGGTCTGGTAGCGCACCCAGGTCTCGGTGCGTCCGGTGCTGCCCAGGGTCGGCACGTCGGCCACCACGTACTCCTCGGTGACCGCCACGACCTCGCGCCACTCGCCGTTGAAGCGGGTGTGGCTGATGGCGCCGTTGGCGTCCAGCTGCAGCTCCTCGCGGTACCAGTCGGTGTTGTCGGTGACCGGGTTGACCTGGCTCCACCCGATCTTGCCGTTGGTGCCCACGGCCATCAGCGGCAGCGCCGTCATCAGCATGCCGGTCTGGTGGGTGTCTCCGTCACCGAACACGGTGTCGTCGAGCCCGATGGAGTAGAACAGCGCCGGGATCGACAGGGGCAGGTGGCCGTCGCCAGCTACCAGGGCCATACCGTTGGTGGTCACCGAGCCCTTGACCGCCCAGGCGTTGGAGCCAAAGCCCTCCTGAGGGTCCCGGATGAGGCGCGACTCGATGCTCTCGAGGCCCTTCAGCGCACGAGCCATCACGCCGGCGTTGGTGGGGCGCCGCTGAGCGCCGGTGTTCTTGGCGAACCGCGCGTAGGCCGGCTGCTCGGCGTCTGGCGTCTGCTGCATGCCGGGCTGGCGAGGGGCCCCCGGAATCCCGGTCTGGCCGGCTTCCGGCGGCGCATCGGCGCCCAACTCGACGCCGAATTGGTTGGCCGACGCGAACGGGAACGGGGGCGCGAATTCGTCCCACAGCTGCTGGGCACCGGCGTAGCGGATCGCCTCGTCGGGCGCGCCGTCGAAGAACCCGCCGGCCTCGTACTGGAGGCGCCGGTTCTCGTCACCCGGGTCGCCGCCCTCCCAGTTGGTCTCGTACATGACCACCGCGACCATCGCCGCCACGTCGAGGACGGTGAACTCCTCCATCATGTCGCCGGGGGAGGCGAACCCGAGCACCGGCGCGAAGAGGTCCAGCTCGCTGGGCGTCGGCAGGGTCCCGGCCTTGGCCGCCGCGATGTAGGCGTTGACGCCCTCGACCCAGGCGGCCAGGTACTCGACGTGCTCGTCGCTGAAGGTCTCGAACACCTTCTGAGTGGTGTCGGCAAAGCCCGAGTAGCGGGCCTCCATGTCGTTTTCGAGGGTCAGGTCGCCGAGCAGCGCCGACAGCGTGCCCCGTCCGAGCCGGCGCTGAAGGTCCATGATGAGGAACCGGTCGCGGGCCACCACAAAGCCCATCGCCCGCCCCGTGTCGTTGCGATTGGCGGCGTAGATGTGGGGGATGCTGCCTTCGACGCGGAGGACGTGAACCGGCGCCGACAACCCCGGGAGGGTGTAGCTCTCGGTCTCTTCCACGCCCAGGATGAGCTGTTGCTCTGCGGTGGGACCGGCGTCGACGTTGCCGTCCGTGGTGGCGTCCCCCGTCGTGTCGCCGGTGGTCGCGTCCCCGGCGGCGTCGGTGGTGACGTCGGCGGTGGCATCGCCGGTCGGGCCGGGTGTGGGCTCGTCCTCGGGGCAGGCGCCAAAGGCAAGCGCCATCAGAAGAAGGGGCAGGGTGAGCTTGGTCATCGTGGGTCGCTGCTCTGCGGGGCCATATGTGACGGTTTCGGCGGGGGCCACGCGCCATCGGAGCACTCCGAGGGGGCGCGTCTCCACCGTGGCGCGCAGCCTAGCAGATGGCGCAAGTCGAGTCGTGCCGACCACGACCGGACCCCGTTACAGCGACACGATTTTCCAATCGCCCAGGGCGTACTCTCCCAGGTTCATGTGGTCCCTTCCGCCGCCCAGGATGGGCACTCCCGCCTGTTCGACCCGGTCCCTGACACCGAATCGAATGCAGCAGAAGTTGCACGCCCGGGCGTGGTCGCGGACCGCATCGAAGACGTTGCCGTAGTGCTGGACGAACTTGTGCTCCTGGTCCCGCTCGGGGTTGGTCAGCTGAGGCAGCCACTCGACCGACCGACCGCAGAAGATGAGCTGGGCGTCGGCGCCCGCTTCGACCACGTCTCGGGTCATGTGCAGGGCGTGGGCCATGCGCCCCCGGTCCTCGGGAGTCTCGTGGGGATGGTGGGTCATGATGGCGACTTTCTTCATGCTCGGTCCTCGTAGGTGTCGGTGAATGTGGCGAACGCCGCGGTGACGTCCGTCCAGGCTCGGTCAAAGCCCCTGTTTGTACGGCCCCAGCGTTCCTTGCTCATGCGGCCCTGGCGGTGCTCGACGTTGACGCGGGTACCGCCGTCGCTGGCGGAGAATCGGATCTCCACCTCGGTGGGGCGGTCCTGGGTGCCGCCCATATAGAAGTCATAGGCGAGCCGGCCAGGCGGGTCCCAGCCCGTCACCGTCCCGAAGAGACGGAGGACCTCGCCCGAGGCGGAGCGCTCGACGAGTTGTCCGCCTACGCGCCCCTCCATGGTGATGTGGCTCAGTGTGCGGGGCTGTGCCCGGTGGCTCGGCGGCCACCACAGGTCGATCCGCTGGGTCCACGTCTCGAACGCCTGCTCCACGCCGACGGCGACAGTGAGGCTGCGGGCGATCATGGCAGGTTCTCCGCGACCACCTTGAAGCGGGCCAGGGCATCGTCCCAGAACGACGCGAGGTACTCCTGCGCGTTGGCGAATCCGGTCGGCTCTATCGCGTAGAGGTTTCTCGTGCCGTGGGGCGAGCGCGCCACCAGCTCGGCCTCGGTCAACAGCTTCAGATGTCGCGAGATGGCCGGGCGGCTCACGGGGAACGCGGCGGCGATGTCGCCCACCGATTTGGGACCGTCTCGCAGGAGCTCGAGGATGCCGCGCCGGACGGGGTTCCCCAGCGCGTCGAAGAGGGTATTTCGTAACATGGTTGTTACGGTAACGTCGGTGTTACCAAAGTCCACACAAAAAAGACCTGCCGGGCGTGCCGGCAGGCCTTTCGTCGCCTCTGGAGCGTGGCTACTGGATCGTGACGCTGCCCGACATGGCCGGGTGGATGGTGCACACATAGTCGTTCACGACGGCCTGGAGGGACGCTGCGGCCGTGAACGTCATGGTGGAGCCTTCGGCGACGTAGTTGACGTCGGGGTCGGTCTCGAGGCTTCCCGTGTTGCCCTGGCTCAGGAGCGCACCACCGCCGGAGTCCCTCAGCTCGAACGGGTGGGCGCCCGCGGCCAGGTTGAGGATGGCGTAGCGCCAGCCGAGCGTCAGGTTCAGCGACGGGTTCTCGGCGGCGCTGCCGACGGCGTCGAGCCACGCGGGCTCCTGGCTGTCCAGCTCGTACGCGACGTTGCCCATGTTGCCCATGACGATGCGGCCGTCCGGTAGGTCGGCAGGAACGGTGACGACGAACGTCCCGGTGACATCACCGCTGGCCCCGGTCTGAATCAGGTCAGTGCCCGGGTCCCACTCACCCACCGGCGAGGCGTCGCTGTGGAGGGCCACGTGAACCGTCTCGGCATCCACGAAGGGGCGACCGATCTCGGCGAGCAGCGCGGCCGAGGTACCGGCGCTGACGGCGAAGGTACCCATGATGCTCCCGGGTGCGCCCGCGTCGTCGTCGTAGAACACCAGCCAGCCGGGACCGTCGGAGGTCACACTGGCCACCTCGACGCGGCTGGTGAGGTCGGTCGCGCTGGTGTCGGCCACGGTCAAGTCGGCGTCGAAGGTCAGGTAGGCCACGAACGCACTGCTGAGGTCTCCGTCGAGGCTGTCCTGGTCTTCCTCGAAGGTGCCGCTGTTGTTGCTGTCTTCCCACAGGCTGGCGGTCAGCGTCTCTCCATTGATGACGTCCCGGTTCAGCGTCACGGCGATGTCGGTGTTGTCGCCCGAGTTGACCGAGGCGCTCCCGACAACGGTGCCGTCGTCCGCGAAAACGGCCACGAAACCGCCAAACGTCGAGTGGGCCTGTGCGATGACGACCGTGTTGGCCGGTGTGGCGGTCTGGTCCTCGGCCGTAAGTACCGGGTTGTAGCGCACCTCGAAGGTCCCCGACTGCTCCTCGCTGGAGAGCGGGTCCACCTGGATGGGACCGTCGACCGCCGGGTCCCATTCACCGATGGGGTCGACGTCGACATAGAGTCCAGCCCACAACTCCTCACGGTGAAGCACCTGGCGCGTGAGCTCCACCTCGGTGTCGCCGTCGTTGCCGTTGACCGCTGTCCAGCCGATGATCTCGCCGGTGGGCGAGCCTCCGCCTCGAATCACCACGATGCCGCGCCCGTCACTGACCACGTCGTACGTCATCACGCGGCCACCGCTGCCCAGATCGAAACTCTGGGTCTCCAGATCCAGGTTCGGCACCACGATGGGAAGGGTGCCGATGAACGTTGCCGCGACGTCCCCGCCGTCGGGGTCCTTGGCGCGGACATCGATCTCCGGCTCCCAAACGCCGATCTCCCCGTTGTCCACATGAAGTGCGGCGTGCAGCGGCTCCTGGTATTCGACATCCCGGTTGAGCGTGACGATGACGTCCTTGTTCGGGCCGTCCGCCAGGGCGGTGTAGCCCAGGATGGCGTTGGCGTTGCCGCCATTGTCGTCGAGCACCACCACCCAGCCCCGTCCGAGGCTCAGCGCGGTGTCGATGACGACCTGGTTCTCCGGCTCGCAGGTCTGGTCGAAGACGGTCAGCCGCGGGAACTCACTGACCAGCGGAAGGGTCACCTGGATACTGCCCCCGATGGGCGTGCCGTTGACCTGGTACGGCGTGTCGATCTCGGGCTCGAAGGTGCCCTCCTCGCCCAGGTCCTGAAGGAGGCGGAAGTGGAGGATCTCGGCGTGGACCACCGGCCGCGAGAGTGGAACGGGGACGTTCTCACGCTCGCCCTTGCCGACCTTGGTGTACCCCAGGAGGTTGCCGGGCTCGCCCTCCTCGCTCTGGTAGACGGCCAGCCAGCCGTCCGTGGGGACCGTCACGCTGGCAGCCACCGCGACCGCCGGCGGGTCCGCCAGCTGGTCGAGGATCACCAGGCGGGGCGCCAGGGGGTCGTCCAGCACCTCGGGGCAGCCCGTGGTCGTGAACGCCAGGAACAACGCGGCCGCGACCGCGAGAGACAGCTGGGTTGGGTTCCCTCTCATGGCCCCAACGATACCGAGCGGTCCACTCCCTCGCCAGTGCCCGAGGGCAACTTGGTTACGACGCGTGTGCGTCGAGCCACTCGATGATGGTGGCGATGACCTCGTCCTCGCACCGCTCGTTGAGGATTTCGTGGCGGCCCGGGAAGACTTTTCGGGTCTTGTCGCTGGAACGCACCGCGCCAAACACGGTCTCGGAGACGTGGGGTTTCACCAGCGCATCCTCGTCGCCGTGAAGCAGCAGCAGCGGCGCCTCGATGCGACCCATGGTGGCGTTCGTGTCCACCATCGCGTCGTAGAGCTCGGCGCCAGTGCGGGCCCGTATCTTGCCCCGGTAAAAGAGCGGGTCCACCTGAGTGGCCTGCTGAATGTCCAGGCGCGTGCTCAGTCCCGTCGGGTCGTAGAACGGCTGCACCGGGAGCTTCGGGGTCAGTCGGCCCAGGACCTTGGAGATCTTGATCATGATGTCCGGGATGTCGTCGGGCACCTCGATGGCCGGTGCGATGACGACGGCTCCCGACACCTTTGGGGCGTGCCGGATGACGTGCAGGAGCGTGGCCATCCCGCCCATGCTGTGGCCCAGCATGAAGACCGGTTTGTCCTCGTGTTTGCTGGCCAGCATCTCGCGGTACCGAGCGAGATCGGCGACCAGCGCGTCGAAGTTGTCGACGAGTCCCAGCGTGGCTGCGCTGCGGCCGTGCCCCCGGTGGTCGGGGGCGATGCTGGCGTAACCCGCCTCGGCAAGCGCGTTCATGAGGCGGTCGTAACGGCCGCTATGCTCGGCGTACCCGTGCGAGACCACGATGCTGCCCTTGACCGCGACACCCTCAGCCGGCTCCAGCGAACGGTAGAACAGGCGGGCGCCATCGGTGGTGTCCCGGAATGCGGTCTGAATGGGCATCGCGCCCTCCTTTGAAATCGGCCGGTTAGACCTCGTCGTCGAGCAACAGCGCCTTGGCTTTCGCGAACTCGTCGTCGCTCAGCGCGCCATCCTCGTAAAGGGTCTGTAGCCGTTCCAGCTGCCCCGTCAAGCCCAACTGGTCTTCGGGGATGCCTGCGAGCTTCTGCACCAGGCGCTCGACACGCTCGAGACGGCTGACGATCCGGTCGAGCAGCTCCAGGACGATGTCGGGGGGGCGGCTTTCCGCTGGCGTCGGTGTCGGTGTCGGTGTCGGTGCCGATGCTGGTGTCGGTTTGGAGCGCACTTCCGGGCGCGGCTCCTGACGTTCGCCGCTACTGGGACCGAAGATGTCCCAATCGGTGTCGGTGATGGGCTCGCTGGTGGGGCGCGGCGCTGATGGCGCCGACGCCAGTTCGATGTATGGGGTATCCGCGTCTGGCTCCCGAAACCAGGATGGGTGATCTTGCTCCAGCAGCGCGTCCAATGACGGAGGCGGAGGCGCAGCCTGCCGGACGAGGCCCTCGCTCACAGGGTCGAGCAGGGCGCCCTGCCGGTTCACCCACACCTCCCGCGGCCAGTCTTTGAAGGGCACCACGGGCAGGGCATACGCCCGCGACACCCCCTTGCAGCTGGGATCGATGCCCTCGCCGGCGACGGCTTCGGCCCACAGCCACACGCCGGGCCAGTCCTCGGCCCGCACCGGGTTGGCCAACGGCATGACGATGCGGAACTTGGGCTTGTCGGGTTTGTGGGACCAGGTGGTGTGACCGATGTGGAACCAGGGCTCCCAGATGAGCTTGGCGGCCTCGATGCTCTTGCCGTCGTCATAGTCCAGCACCAGGCACGACAGCTGGGCCACGCCGTCCTGGCCGCGCTTCTCGACGCCCTTGCGGTACAGCGTCGGTGCCCAGATGCGGAGCTCTTGCTTGGCGCGTTTGCGGGCGTCTTTGACGAGCTTGTCGTAGCGGGCCTGAACCGCCGCTGCCTCCTCCTCTCCGGCGGCTTTGGCAGCCTTGGCAGCCTTGCTCAGCTGCGAGTAGTGCCATCCGCCACGGTAGTCACCCGCGGTCCACGCCGAAAGCGCCAGCCCCGCCCGCGACACATCGCGCTCGATGATGCGATGCACGCTCGGTTTCAACTCGAACCGGGTAAGGTGATGGACCAGCTCTTCGAGGCTCAACAGATCGTGCGCCGGGTACGTGTCGAACACCCGCTGAAAGGTGCAGACGGCGAAGGTCAGCTCGTCCATGAACCCGACACTGGGGCGGTAACCTCCGGTTTGCAACCCACCGTTACCAAATGTCGAGAACGCTCTTGTGTATAGCCGGGCGATCTCCCACACTCTTATGTGACGACAAGTGTCGACCCCAAACGGCACTGTGAGGGACGGAGGTCAAGAGAGCGATGCTACGAAGAGCCCACTGGCGCCTTCTCGCCATAAGCCTGAGCACGGTGATGGTCACCGCAGGCTGCCCGAGCGAAGAGGCCGCGGATGGAGAGTGCGTCTCCACCCAGAAGTATTTCGAGGACCAGGTCTGGTCCGCGTTCATGCAGGACAACTGCTTTGCCTGTCACAACCCGCAGGGACAGGCACGCGACACCAAGTTCGTGCTGATGCCCCTGGGTGTGCCCGGGGCGCTCGAGACGAACCTGGCGACGTCGCAGCACGTGGCCAACTTCGAATACGAGGGCAAGTCCATCCTGCTCCTCAAGCCGAGCGCCCAGATGGCCCATGCCGGCGGCGAGCGGTTCGCGGTCGGGTCGCGTGAGTATCAGGCTCTCGAGAGCCTCATCCAGCGCTTCCGCGAGCCGGTCGAGTGTGAGGACGCCGCCGACACGTCCTACCTGTCGGGCGTGATGCTGCTCGACGATCAGCAGACCCTGCGCAAAGCGGCGTTGACCCTGGCCGGGCGCTTGCCGACGCCCGCCGAGCTGCAAGGCGTGGCGGAAAATGGTGAGGAAGGCCTCGAGACGGCTCTCATGGGGCTGATGACCGAGGACGCCTTCTTCGACAGGCTCGAGCAGATCTTCAACGACAAGCTCCTGACCAACCGCTACCTCGGCGGCAACAACGCCACCAACCTCATCAACGCCGACGAGTTCCCCAACCGCCGTTGGTACGAGGAGGACAGCGAGTACGCCGCCAGCGCCGAGTACAAGGAGCTGGGCAGCCAGTACACCAACAACTCGGTGGCGACCGCGCCGATGCAGCTCATCAAGCACATCGTCGCCAACGACCGCCCGTTCACGGAGGTCGTCACGGCCGACTACATGATGGTCAACCCGTTCTCGGCCATCGTCTACGGCGTCGAGGATGCGATCGCCTTCAACGACCCGAACGACCCGACGGAGTGGCACGAGGTCAAGGTGCCCGACATCCCGCACGCTGGTCTGCTGACCGAGAAGATGTGGCTCAGCCGGTTCCCGACCACGGCGACCAACCGCAACCGTCACCGCGCCCGGATGACGATGCAGTTCTTCATGGCCACCGACATTCTACGACTGGCCGAGCGCCCCATCGACCCGACGGCGATCGTCGACCACAACCCGACCATGTTCAACCCCGAGTGCACGGTGTGCCACGAGGTGATGGACCCCATTTCGGGCGCCTTCCAGAACTGGAACAACGGCACCACGTGGTCGCCGCGTGAGGAGGGCTGGCACAGCGACATGCTGGCCCCCGGCTACGGCGACGTGTCCATGCCCGGCGCCCAGACCTCGACCAGCCTGAAGTGGCTGGCCGGCCGCATCGCCGAGGACGACCGCTTCGCGCTGTCGCTGACCTACTGGCTCTACGAGGGCATCATCGGCCAGGCACCGCTGTACGCCCCCAGCGACACGGCGCACCCCGACTACGAGTCCAAGAAGCGCGCCTACGATAACCAGGACCTGGTCCTCAACGAGGTTGCCGACGCCTTCGCGGCTGACAATATGAACCTCAAGCGGGCCATCATCGAGCTCGTCAAGAGCCCGTACTTCCGGGCCGCGGGGACCTCCATCCCGGTGGATGAGGAGGCGCGCATCGTCGACCTCGACCCGGTCGGGATGGGACGCCTGCTGCCGCCCGAAGATCTCAACCGGAAGATCTCGGCCACCACGGGCTACGCCTGGGAGCGCAGCTACGACGGCCGCGACTACCTGACCGGCGACTACCGCCTCTTCTACGGCGGCATCGACTCCGACGACGTCACCAAGCGCATCACCCAGCCCAACGGCGTGATGGCCAACGTGGCCTGGCGTATGGCCAACGAGGTCAGCTGCCAGAACGGCCCGCGCGACTTCACCAAGAACCGCACGGACCGCGTCCTGTTCCCGCTGGTCGAGACCACTTTCGTTCCAGAGGACGAGAACGGCTTCACCGTTCCGGGCGCCAAGCAGGCCATCAAGGAGAACATCCAGCACCTGCATGCCCACCTCCTGTCGGAGGAGTTGGAGCTCAACGACCCCGAAATCGAGCGCACCTACCAGCTTTGGTACGAGACCTGGAAGGAGGGCCAGGCGGCCGTACAGCAGGATACCATCGACGATTACCTGCCCTACCGCTGCCGCGCCGAGCGCGACTACTACACCGGCGACGACCTCCCCGAGGACGCGCAGGTCCGCCGGGACCAGCACTACACCATCCGCTCCTGGATGGCGGTGCTGACCTATCTGCTGGCCGACTACAAGTTCCTGCACGAGTAGGCGAGGGGAGAGGAAACAGACATGAAACGACGTAATTTCCTGAAAGCAGCTGCCTTCGCCGGACTCGCGGTGGTCACTCCGTGGTCTCTGAACTCACGCCGCGCCAAGGCGGCCGAGGGCTACGACGGGCTCTTCTTCATCAACGTCAGCGCCGGCGGCGGCTGGGATCCCACCAGCTTCTGCGACCCCAAGGGGCGGGCCAACGAGGAGGCGGTCGACCCCATCAACATGTACATGACGGGGGACATCGGCACTGCGGGCGCCATCAACTACGCGCCTGTCGCCGGCAACCAGGCGTTCTTCGACAAGTACCATAGCCAGCTGCTGGTCATTAACGGTGTAGATACCGAGACCAACAACCACGACGCCGGTACCCGGACGGTCTTCAGCGGCAAGCTGGGCGAGGGGCACCCTTCGTTTGGTGCCCTGGTGGCGGCCGAGTTGGCGCCCGAAAAGCCGATGGCGTTCATCAGCAACGGTGGGTACGACTACACCGCCGAGCGGGTGGCCTTGACGCGTATCGGGAGCAACGTGGACACGTTCCGCCGGGTAGCGTTCCCGAATCGGGCCGACCCGAACAACGAGAACGACCTCTACCACGCGCTGGGCGGCTTCGAGCGGATTCAGGCCTACCAGAAGGAGCGCATCCAGGCGCTGCAGCAGCGTCAGGGGCTTCCGCGCATTCAGAAGTCGATGAACGCCCTGTTCACGTCGCGCGCGGCGGACAATGAGCTGGCGCGGCTCAACGAGCATCTTCCCCAGCCGCTTACCGACTCCAACAACCCCATCGTCCGTCAGGCCGAGGTGGCGTTGGCGGCGTACAAGGCGGGGCTGGCGGTCTCGGCCAACTTCAGCCTGGGGGGCTTCGACACCCACGGCAACCACGACGACAACCACTACCCGCGCCTGCAGACCCTCTTCGAGGGCGTCGATTTCATCATGCAGGAGGCCGAACGGCAGGGTGTGGCCGACAAGGTCGTCGTCTACATGGGCTCGGACTTCGGTCGGACCCCCTGGTACAACGACGGCAACGGCAAGGACCACTGGTCCATCACCTCGGTGATGCTGATGGGTGCAGGGATCAAGGGCGGCCGCGTCATCGGCGCGACCGACGCCGAGTTCAAGGCCCGCACGGTAAACCCGAGCACGCTGGCGTTGGACGATAGCGGGATCCGCATCAACTCGTCGCACATCCACAAGGCCCTGCGAAAGCTGGCCGGCATCGAGGGTGGCGAGGTGGAGAAGTACTACCCGCTGGGTGGTGTCGAGGACCTGAACCTGTTCGGCTAGGTCCTCTCGGACAGCGAGACAAGGCCCGCGGCGCGAGAGCGTCGCGGGTTTTGTCATTGTGGTGCGGCGTTGAATGGCGGAGGGGCCCATCTCCTCATGCTGACGTGTTAGACCGAGGCCAGCTCCAGTTCGACCAGGGCCTCTTCGGCGGCCTCGACCTTGTCGTCGCGGCCCAGGCCTCGCCACTGATCGACGGCGAGACGCCACGCCTTGGCGCCTCGTTCGTACTCCTTGGCCTCGCCCGCCAGCCGCGCGGCGTGCTCGGCGCACAGCGCGATGTCGCCGTCGACGAAGCCGCTTTCGTGGAGCAACCGCCGGGCGCGACGCAGGAGCTCGTCCCAGGTGTCCCACCGCGCCTCGGCGGCTGCGCAGGGAAGGAGCATCACGCGAACCATGCCCTCGAAGTGTCGCCGTCCCTGTCGCCGGCAGATGGCCAGGCACTCCTCCAGCACGTCCTTGGCAGCGCTGAAGCTCCCGCGTTCCAGCCGCGTCAGGCCCAGGTTCACCCGTGGGATGAACGCGTCGCCGGCGCCGATTCGCTCGCGCGCCTCGAGCCCCTCCCGGTAGAAGCGCTCGGCGGCGTCGAGGTCGCCTCGCGCTCGCGCGACCTCTCCGAGCATGTTCAGCGCTCGTGCCTCCAGGCTCGGTGGCGACCCCCAGTCGGCGATGAAGCGCCGGGCCTGACCGGTATGGCGCTCAGACTCGTCCAGGTGCCCCTCCGCCAGGGCCACGCTCGAGCGCCCCAGCTGACAGGCCGCCGCGATGTACAGATCACCTGCGGCGACCGCGTCCGCCGTCGCCTCTTCGAACAGCTCTTTGGCGCGCGGCAGGTCCCCCTTCTGCTGCATCAGCCAGCCCAGGTTCAGGCGAATCGACGCCAGGGCGGCCCGCTCCTCCGGGAACCCACGCAGCATGTCCAGACCGTCTGAAAGCGCCCCCTGCGCGCGTTCCAGCTCGCCGCGGACGCGCAGGACCTGACCGAACTCCCGCAAGGTCAGCGCCTCGAGCTTGCGCCAATGACGCTGCTGGCGCGTGGCTTCCGCCTCGGAGGCATGATCGGACGCGAGATCGAGCGTCTGGATGGCCCACCGCTCGGCCTCACCCACCTCCCCCAGAAGGCGGCAGATGCGGCTGCGATAGCGCCAGCCCTGGGCGCGTGAGAGTGCGTGTGGGGCCACACCGGCGGCTTCCAGCGCCTCGTCGCGCTCACGGACGAGGTCTGCGGCGGCCCGATAGTCGGCCCCCGAAACCAGCTCGTCGATGCCCCGCAGCAGCGGCGCGGCCGCCTTGAGAGGCTCACCGGCAGCCAAAAGGTGGCGTCCGAGTCGCGTCGACACGTTCCGGCGTCCGGGCAGGCTGGCCAGGAAGCGCGCGCATTTCCGGTGGTGTTCCGTGGCCCGACCCTCCTCCGCCGCCATGCGTTCCAGCGACTCCCGCAACATTCCGTGCGCGAACCGCCAGTCGTCGGTCAGGCCGTCCGACCGCGCCGCTAGCCGCTGGTCGAGCATCGCCTCCAGAAGCCCATCGGCGGGGCGGATGCCGGCCAGCGAGCACACCGCCCGCCACTCCAGGTCGTTGACCTCGATGCCCAGCGTTGCCGCGATCTCCAGCGTCTCGGCGTTGGTGGTCGGGTCGCCGTCGCTCACCCCATCCAGCAGCCGCCCTATGCGCGACCGCCACAACCCATGCAGGTCGTCCGGCAGCTCCACCGCCGCGCCCGACTGCAACGCGAAGCCGTCCGGTGTTCGCTCCAGCAGCCCTCGCGCGACCCAGTCTCCCAGAAGCTGGGTGGCAAACAGCGGATTTCCTCCACTGCGCGCCTGTACTGTCCGCGCGAGTTCACCCGACAGGCCCAGCAGGCGCTCCAGGAGGGTTGCGCTGGAAGCGCCGTCCAGTGGGGCCAATGGAATGTGGACCACGTCTTCGGCAGCCACGAGCTCGGAAACTGCCGCGAGCGCCGCTGGCTGCTCAGCCAACGCTTCGTCGCGGCTGGTGAGCAACAAGAGGACGGGCTGCTGCTGGGAACGCTTGCGGAGATGCGTCACCAGGGACAGGCCATCCAGGCCCCACTGAACATCGTCCAACCAGACGATGAGCGGTCGCTCTCGCGCCAACACATCCAACACACCCGCTACTGCAGCGAGCCGCTCGCGCGCATCCGCAAAGGTCGGACGGGGCGTGTCCGGAGCAGCCTGCAAGTCAGCAGAGTCGCTGTCGACCGAGCTGCCCGCCTCCTCCACGATGGTGGCCAGACTGCGCGCCAGATACGGCGCGCTGACGCCCCTGGCCCGCAAGAAGCGCAGGCATCGGTCATGCACTCCAGGTCCGGTCAGCCCCTGGGTGCGCACCCGCTGCCCCAGCATCCGCGGGAGGCCGTCGGCCGCTCCGGAAATCGGGCTGTGGACGGCCTTCAAGGTCTGGGCGACACCCCGCTCCCCGGCACGCTCGGCGAGCCAGCGGCACGCGCGCGACTTCCCTACTCCGGCCGGGCCTGTCAGCACCACCGTTCGGGTCCTCCCGCTCTCGGCGCAGGCCACCAGCGCGTCCCAGAGCTGCTGCTCCACCTCGCCGCGTCCCACCATGGCGATGTCGCGCATCCCGAACAGTCCCAGTCCCGCTCCCTCCAGCGGGTTCGCCTGAGGGGGCTCGTCCACCCCTGCCCGCCACCGCGTCGGCGTCGGTACTTCCAGAGCGACGTCCTCGGGGGAGCGCGAGAAGCGCCCCGCCTCCATCGTCCACTGGTGCGTGCCCAGGGAAGGTCCAGGCTCCGTCGAACGGGACGCGCCGAGCACGTCGAAGCTCGACGGCGAGGCGTCCTGCATCTGGCGCATGCGTTCGGCGTAAGGGTCGTCGAGGGTGTCCCAGGGAGTCGTCGCCACGGCCCGGCAGCGCCGGTCGTCCAGGGCCAGCAACGCCCAGGCTGCGTCTGCCGCACGCTGGAACCGTTGCCGGGGCTCCTTGGCGAGCAGTTGACCCAGCCATTGCTCGAACCCGTCGGGCAGCAGGTGGATGGACTCCACCGCCGGCGGTGCGTCCATCTGATGCGCGTAGGCCAGGTCGCGGGCGTCCGCGCCCATGAAGGGTGGTTTGCCCGTGACCAGCTGGTAGGCCACGCAGCCCAACGCGTACAGGTCGGTCCAGGGGCCATAGTCGCGCCACTCGCCCCGGAACTGTTCGGGCGACATGTACGGGGGCGTCCCGCTGAACGCGTGCTCTTCCCGGTCTGCGTCCAGCGCATGCGCGAGGCCAAAGTCCGCCAGCTTGGCGACCGTCTGGCCTCCCGTTGCGCTGAGCAGAATGTTGGCCGGCTTGAGATCCCGGTGGACCGTGCCCCGAGCGTGAGCGTGTGCGAGCCCGTCGAGGATGGCCACCAGGAGCCGCCGGGTTTCGGTCCAAGGCAGGGTGATGCTGCCCAGTCCCTGCAATGAACCCCGGTCGGCGTACTCCATGACCAGATACGGCGCTCCCGCGGGTAGCTCTCCCTGGCTGATGGCTTCGCTGGCTGGCGTGATGCGTCCGTGCTCGTGCACCTCGATGACGTTGGCGTGGGTCAGCCTTGCCTGGGCGCGTACTTCGTTTCGGAACGCCCGTTGCGCGGCTGGGTGTCGGGCGCGCTCGTCCGTCAGCACCTTGATGGCCACCGGTGTCGCGCTGGGGATGTGGCGACCGGCCCAGACCGACGCCATCCCACCGCGACCCAGATGACGGTCGACGATGAACGCGCCCAGGGTGAGGGGGCCTTGCGCCCCGTGGTCGTGCGTGGTTCCCATGCCGTTGTGGCAGGTTAGCCCCTATTGAAGGGCGCGTCGACGCAAAGACAGGGCGGTGCTCGAGACCCAGAAGGTGGCCAGGTTCGCGATCTGGGGGGCTCGGGCAAAGAGCGCCTCGCCAGAGAAGCGGGCGAGCTCGGGGTGTTCAGCGACCAGCATGGTGACCGCCGCCCGGAAGTCGCCGGCGCACATGACGGCTGCACGCACCGCCGTCGCGTCCACCGCGCCACGCCAGCCGTCGAAGTCCATGCGCCGCGCGTTGGCGTGTTTGCTGGCCAGCTCTTCGAGCACCCGACGAGCGCGTCGGGACACGGTCCGCCCAACCTCCTTGCCGAGCTCCTCGAGGAACCCTTCGGAGGTGAGTCCGTTGCCGAAGTTGCGCACATACAGACGCGTTGCGGCGGCCACCAACAGCTCCAGCTGCCTCGGTGGGACGCTGATCACCGCCTCCAGGCGTCGCGCCGCTGGGGCCATCAGTCGTGCGATGACGAACGTCGCCCGGGTTTCTGAGAGGGAAAGCGCACTGCTCGGGAGTAGGATGGCCACCGGCGCGGTGGGCTCGAGCACCGGGGCTGTCACCTGGTCGCTGACGAACACCGACGGATCGGCGACCCCCATCGCCCGCCCGACAGCGTTGGCGATCCGCTTGAGCGGCGCGGTGGGGGGCAAGGCGTCTCGCCCGGTGACACCATGGGCGGCCAGGTTCGGTGGGTTCCGTTTGGCGATGGTCTCGCGCAGCAGGCCCACGATCTGCCCCGCGATCAGCTGCGCTGGGCTCTCCACGGTGGCCAGCTGTTGGCTCTCGGCGTTGAGGACGCCGTGAGACTGTGCCTCCAACAGAGACGGGATCGGGGCCTGCACGGGCGCGGCTTCCGGGACGTTCGGGGCCAGCAACGCCACCACCTGGCGCGCCGCGTGGGCACCCAAACGCTCGCCCGAGGCATCGAACACGCGGACCAGGGCGCGCCAGGCCTCGGTGTCACCCGGGTGGGTCGCCAGGTATTCACGTAGCTCCGTCGTCGCCTCTTCGACACTCCCCTGGCTGGCGAGGGCTTCCGCCAGCGCCAGTCGCAGACCCAGATGGTCGCCACACGCCGCAAGCCCCCGTTGCAGCGTAATGGTCGCCGCCGCCGCTCCACTGGTGGTGCCCTGGAGGCGGGCCAGAGTCAGGTAGGCCTCCGCGGACGGCGTGCGCGCAGCTTCCGCTCCCTCGATGTAGGTGGCCAACGCCTGCTGATAGCGTGCTGCCCCAGCGGGTTGCTGGTGAACCCATCGGTCCAGTCCCAGCTGCGCCACATCGAAGGGCCCCGCTTGAGCGACGCCCTCGCCGAAGTACACCAGGGCGCCAGCGTCATCACCGCGTCGGGCCATGAGCTTGGCGGCGCGCAGCTGCGCCCGCCCTTTGTCCGTGGGCGTCTGTGCCTCGGAAAGAAGGTTGGCGACGATGTCCTGTGCCGCCTGCCAGCGCTGGCTCCGTTCATGGATGTCGAGCACCCGCTCGAGGACCTGGAAGTCCTGCGGACGGCGAGACATGACCTGGTCAGCGTGGTTCTGACCACGCGCCTGGTCCCCGAGGTGCACGCTGTACAGCTCGGCCAGTTGCAGGTGCGCCTCGGCCTCCGCCGGTCCGTCCGGCGCCAGCTCGAGCACCCGCTCCAGGGATTCTGCTGCGGCCTTCCAATCCTGCGTCAACACCTCCAGGCGCGCTTTGCGTAGCAGCACCTCGGCATTGTCCGGCGCGAGGTTCTGGGCCCGCGACAGGGCACGCCGCGCGGCCAGCTGGGACTCGGCCGGAGGCACGTCGTCGCCTGTGCCCAGGAGCTGGTCGGCCACGACGAGCCACAGCGTGGTGGCTCGTTCAGGGCTCGCCTCCCGCGCCACTTCGGCCAGCCGATCAGCCAGCTCGCGTCGATCGAGAGCCCGCAGCACCAGCTCTTCGACCGCTTCTGCGCTGTTGGGGTCGGCACGAAGGGCTTCGAACAGCGTCCCCACGGCAGACGTCGCGTCGTCGAGATGGTCGGCCATGACTCGGGCAGCTGCTACCAACGCCCTGGCTGCGCCGCCGCCCCGAACCAGTGACCGTGCCTGGCTCAGCAGGCCCTCCAGCCACAGCTCGTGGCGTCCCAGCCGCTCGGCGCTTCGTGCCAGTCCGCGGGCCGCCGCCAGGGACTCTGGGTCGTCGCGTAGCGCCGCCCGGAAAACCGCCAGCGCCACTTCGGGCTCGCGCTCTTCCAACAGCTCGCCGAGACGAAGACGAATCTCCGGGTCGAACACTGTCGGATCCGCACGCCCCTGCGCCTCCAGGTCGGTGAGCAGGCTCGCATCTCCCGACACCAGTGCGCGATCGGTCAGCGTCGTGATGGACCACGCGTCGCCAGGGCTCAGCTTGAGCACGAGCCGGAGGGTCTTGGTACTTCGCGCCCCCGGAGCGCCTTGTGCCAGCTGAAGCTGCGCCAGATTCTTCAACGCGGCGGCGCGAGCGGCACCGGTGACGAACGCGTCGGCCTGGGCGTCGAACAGGTCGGACAGCCGTTCGTCATCGCCCAGGGCTTCGTAAAGGGCCTCCAGGCGCATCAGCGCCAGGGGCTCCGGTGGATCCGCGTCCACCAGCGGCGCCAGCAGGTCCGCCGCGGTCTGAAGGTCGTCGAGGTGGTCGGCGTGCAACCGTGAGGACCACAACACACATGAACGGCGCACCGACTCACTGGCGGTGGTCGTGGCGTGATCGGCCAGCACCGCGATGAGCTCGCGGTAGCGTCCCTGGCGGGACAGAATCCGCTCGATGCCCACGTAGGCCGGGTGGTAGCTGCCGTCCGACTGGGTAGCGCGGCGGAAGCACTCGAGGGCGCGCTCATCGTCGTCGAGACGTTCTTCGTAGAGCGTGCCCAGCCGCCAGAGGGTGTCGGTCAGAGCGCGCGGGTCGCTCTCGGCGGTCAGCGCCAGCTCCAGGACCTGCGCCAGGGTCTCGTAGTCTTGCCGCTGTTCCAGCTTTCGCGACACGATCGACAGGGCCGGGCCTGTGGATGGATCGATGGTCAGCGCTTCGCGGTAGCAGCCCAGCGCGGCCTCCGAGTCGCCAACCCGCTCCTCGTAGAGCTCCCCCATCTTGACCAGCAGACTGACCGCGCCAGGGCCGTACGGCGTGACCTCCAGCTCCCGTCGGTACATCTCGAGCAGGTCTTCCCACCGCTCCAGCCGATAGTAGATGCGACCCAGGGCTGTCAGCGACGGAACGTAGCGCGGCTCGTACGTGAGCGCCTGGGTGAAGCAGCGGATCGCCTCGTCGGGTTCTCCCAGTTTGTCGTCACAGACTTCGCCGGCCCGGTGCATCAGGCCCGCCTGGTGCTCCTCGTCGTCCGAGCCGAGGGCCTCCTTCTGTAGAGCGTCCACCAGCTCGTGCCAGCGCTCGGCGCTCGCTGCGGCTCGCTGAAACGCTTGCAAGGCACCAATGTCGTGAGGGTTGCGCTGCATCAAGCGGCGGTACACCGCCATCGCGCGGTCCGGCTCCGCCAGCTGGTCTTCGAAGAGCCCGCCAATCTTGAACAGGAACGCCGTGACCCGGTCGGGATCCGGGGCCCGCTCGATGGCCTCCTCGTACAGCGCGACCAGGTCCCGGTAGCGCCCCTCCGCAGGAAGGATGCGCTCCAACGCCTTGAACGCAGGAGCATAGTCGGCGAACAGCGCCAGCGCTCGCAGGTGGTGTTCGATGGCCTCGTCGACCCGTCCGAGGCGGCGCTCGAGGATCTCGCCGATTCGGGCATGAGCCGCTGCTCTCCGTCGCGGCTGCGAGCTTCCGGAGCTGTCGGTCGCAAGGGTAGCGGCCTCGTCGACGTGGAGACGCAGCAGGTCCTCCCAGCGCCCCTCGGCGGCGTATAGCTTGGCCAGGGCTTGCAGTGCCGGGACGTAAGTCGGATCGGTGTGCCGGGCCTGTTCGTACCAGGCGATGGCCGCGTCGGTGTCGTCGAGCACCTCCTGGCAGAGCTGACCGATGCGGAGGTGAACGCCCAGGCGCTCCCTGGGGTTCTGAGTGACCTCCACCAGGGCGGCCAGGGTCTCCACCAGCTCGGACCACTGACGCTGGTTCTCGAAGTGTGCCGCGAGCACGGACAGCACCATCGGGTGGTTGGGGCTCTCGGCGGTGGCCCGGTTGAGCGCCTGCAGTGCCGTCTCGTCGTCGCCCAGGCGCTCACTGGCCAGCGTGGCGATGCGGTGCAGCAAGCGCACCCGCTCCTCGGGCGACGCCAGCTGGTGCAGCTTCTGCTTGAGGGTCCCGACATACTCCTGCCACTGTGCCAGACCATGTCGGAGGTGCCCCAACTGGGCCAGGGCAGCTGCGGCATCGACATCCAGGCGCGTGGCCTCGGCGTACAGGCTGGCCACGGCGTCAGGGTGCTCTCCGAGCTTGGTCCCCAACTCGGCCCGCGTCGTCACCATGGCCGCCCGGTGGCGAGGGTCGTCGGACAGCTCTCGAGAGCTACGGTCATACAGCTGCGCCAGGGCGCGGAGGTCCCCTCGGCGCCGATGGATCGACGCGATGGCGTCGTGCAGCGCGAGGTCCTCGGGGGTCAGCTCCAGGCCTGCCTCGAACGCCTTCAGCGCTTCGTCGAGCCGACCCAGGTAGCGGTCCAGGGTGACCCCCTGGTCAAACAGAAGCGCCGCCTTGTCCTTCCGGTCCGACGCCAGGCGAAGCTCTTTGACGCAGACGTCGACGGCCTCGTCGTAGCGCTGTTGCCGCCTGAGCTGATGGCGCAACGCGCGCAGCGCCGGGCGGTGGTCAGGCATATGCTCCAGGGCGGCTCGCAGGTGGGCCTCTGCCTGCACAGGAAGGTGCAGCGACTGGTCGCAGAGTCGTGCGATCTCGTAATGCAGCCTGCCCGCCCGACGGCGCGCAGGCGGCGGAGACTCGGCCAGGATAGCCTCGCACGCCCTGACGGTATCCAGGGCATGCTGCTGCTCGGGGTTGGGCTCGGCCGGTTGTGGAACCGGTCCGAGTGCCTCCTCTGGCGCCTGCGCAGGTGCACGGGGGGCCACCAGCCGCTGCCTTGGAGCGGTAGGTATGTGTGCTCGGGCCGCCGGGGGCGGTGTGGTCACCTGCGGTGCTGGCGGAGCAGCCTTGGCGGGTGGCGGCGGTGGTGGCGCGGTGGCCTTCGACTCGGGTGGCGGCGGTGGGGGGGCGGTCGTCTTCGGTCCGACCGCTGGAGGAGGGGGGGGCGGAGACGTGTCGGTGGCCGCTGCATCATCCTCGTGCGGCGGTTTCTTCGTCAGCGAAGCGGGGGCCGGGATCGCGCTCAGGTCATGGGAGGAGCGCTTCTTGCGCTTCTTTTTCTTCTTCTTCGCGCCGTTCGTGGCGGCCGCTGTTTCGTCGTCCTTCCGCTTCTTTTTCTTCTTCTTTTTCTTCTTGGTCTCGCCATCGGGTGCGGATGTCGGGTCCGCGGGAGGCTCGTCGGGCAACGGCGGCTCGGCGTTGGCGTCCAGCATCGCTGGACTGGGCTCGAGCGACTTCAGCTTGTCCTTGGTCTGGGGGAGCAAGGGACGGACATTCCGCCCCGGGCTGGGCCTCGCTTTGCTGCGTGGCAGGGGCTTGGGCGCCATGCGGTTCAGCCCACCACTGCCCGGGCGAGCGGGGGCTTTGACCCGCAATCCCTTCTTGGCGGCGTCCTTGTTGGGGTCGCTTTTGTGGTCCCCGGAGCCCGGGGGCTGATCATCGGCCATGTAACCCTCAGAGTATTTCAGGCATACCCGCGTGGCAAGCGGGCGTAAGGCTGTTTAGGATGCGTTTGCAGCGACCCTGGAGCTCTCCCATGTCCATCCTCCCCAAGTTGCCGATGATGTTGGCGGCCGCGGTCCTGTTCGTGGCCTGTGGCCGGTCGTACGAGCCGCTGCACGAGCCGCCCGAGTGTGCGGTCCAGGGGGACCTCCGTTGTCCGGGCAGCCCCTGGCCGGAGTTCACCCTCGAAGAGGTGAACCTGAACCACCCCGACATGGGTGGGCAGGTGACGGCGGCCGATCTGGCGGGGCAGGTGACCGTCATGTCGCTGTTCGCCGGCTGGTGAACGCACTGCCTCGTTCAGGCTGAACGAATCGTGAGACTCAAGCAGGAATTCGACGCCCAGGGCGTTACCGACGTTCGCTTCGTGCTCTTCCACATGGCGGAGCCGGAGTTCGCCTACAAGGTCCAGGCGCTCATCACCGACCCCGACATCCGGCTCTTGCAGGACACTCCGGAGGTCGATGTCTACAACCAGCTGTCCGGTGAGCGGGGGGACATGTACATCTACGACGCGTCCGGAGCGCTGTCGTTCTACCTCCTGGCGCGCCAGGAGGGGTACGACTTCAACGAGGACAGCGGCTACGCCAGATTCAAGGCCGAGGTGCTGGCGACCCGGCCGTAGCCGGTCCGCAGCGCGGTGCCTATGCCTCGGCCTTCGCGGTCTGCACGATGATCGAGCCGGAGCGGAACAGCGTGGTGCCGTACATGACCACCGACAGCGCCATCGCGATGACCGCCCAGCCGTCCGCGGTCCAGATGCCGCCGATGGCAGCGGGGACCAGCGGTAGGACCAGAAGCCAGTGGTACGGCGCAACGATCAGCGACGTCTCCCCTTGGTGGCGCAGGCGAATCATGCGGCAGACGACGTCGCCAGCGAACATGGACACCATGATGGCGGGCATCGGGGCGGCGGCTCCGGCGGCGACGTAACCGCAGCTGGCGGCGCCGATGGCCAGCACAGGAAGCAGTTCGCCGATTTTGCCGCCGGTGTGCTTGGCGACCCGGTAGGTGGGGGCCACGACGGCCACGGCGTAGCCGATGAGGACGACGAGCATGATCCAGGTGGCGGCGGTCATGGCCTCGATGTCGAATTCGAGCCAGCGGGGCTCGCCCATGAAGGCCAGCAGGAAGTTCATGACGATGACGAGGGTGACGCCTTCCGCCGCAGAGATCTCGGGCAGGATGAGCCGACCGGTTCGGTACTGTTCCCAGAAGGTGACGATGAAGCCGACCGCGCCTAGTGCCAGCATCATGGCCATCCAGATGCCATCCATTCCGAGGATGATGCAGCAGGTCAGCAGTACGCAGCCGCTGGCGAACCCGTCCAGGCCGTGGTCGAGAAATTCGCCCAACACGCTGGTCTGACCGGTGGCGCGGGCGTGCTGGCCATCGAGGTTGTCGGCCGTGAGGTAGGCGAACCAGAGCAGGCCGCTGAGCACGTAGAAGAACGGCATCCCCTGGGTGGCCACGAAGGCGGTGATGAGTCCGCCGAGCGCGCAGAACTGACCGAAGACCGTGATGGCGTTCGGGGTAATCGAACGCGGGATCTTCGGCACCATGAAGCGCCAGATGTACTTGTTGAAGACGGCAACGAGGATCTCTTTGTCCTCGACCTTGTACTTCTTCTTGTCGTTCGCCATGCGTTGCCCCTGCTGCACAACTCATGCCAGAGCACGGCGAAGAACCTTAGTCCCCGCCAACGCCCGTGAATCACCGTGATGGCCCAAAGGCATATCAAAGAAGTGAGGGGTCTACACTGCGAAAAACGTTTCGCACCCGCGTGGTTTGTGACCCAGCGGGCGATCGGCAACGACAAACGGCTCCGGCAAGCGGCCCCGGCAAACGGCCCCGGCCCCGGCCCCGGCTCCACGGCCACGGCCCCGGCAAACGGCCCCGGCCCCGGCCCCAGCCCCGGCCCCGGCAAGCGGCCCCGGCCCCGGCCCCGGCAAACGGCTCCGGCCCCGGCAAACGGCGACGGCCCCGGCAAACGGCCCCGGCTCCGGCAAACGGCCACGGCGCCGGCCCCGGCCCCGGCCCACGGCCCCGGCTCACGGCCCCGGCCCCAGCAACGGCCCCGGCTCACGGCCCCGGCCCCGGCGAACGGCCTCGGCGAACGGCCCCGGCCCCGGCCCGGGCTTCGGCCCCGGCCCCGGCTTCGGCCCCGGCTTCGGCCCCGAAACGGTCGTTCGGCGGTAGCCGGAGGCGGCTGCGGTGGTTCCGGGCGGCTTCCCCTCCCACGGCCCCGCCCCTTTGCGATGTCGTAAGTGTCGCCAACCGTGCCCCCGATTCGGACCTGAGAAAAGGGCCTGCGCGCGCTTGGCCGGGCCGGCGATGCCGGCG